>OLNI01000585.1_pt1 | contig 29682 bp, 24 predicted proteins | sample 1672921 | NCBI WGS metagenome assembly OLNI01 (sample SAMEA3136737, study PRJEB25190) | human gut metagenome | biome: human gut; feature: human-associated habitat; material: faeces | place: Austria | collected 2013 | reverse complement strand
CGCGATGCGGGTTCCTGCGTAAAACCCGCGCGGTGTGGGAAGGGTGGGAAGGGGGCCGCCCGTTTGGCAAAAGGATGCCTGCCTCGCCTTGCATGCGGGTATTGCATGGTCATATCACAATATCGGCAAATGCCTATCTGGGCAGACCGGCAGATATAGAGCTGCGCATCTGAGTATCTGTCCGCATGTGCATATGTGTACATACCCACGTGGATATGTACACACTAATGGCTCTCGCAGATGTCCATATAGGCATATATCCATGTGCGCACATGGATATATGCCTAGCAGTCTATCTACTTATCTACAAATGCAACCATTCTATAGATGCGTAGACCGATAGCTGTAGATGCGCATATTTCGATACGTGCATTACTCGTCAGAGGAGTCGGAGGAAGCATCAATTTCCTCCTGGGATTTGAGCGCACGCGCTATTTTGACTACGAGAGCCTGGTTGGACTGGTTGAGGCATCGAAAGGTATCGTTCAGCTCCCGAAGAAGCTGCGACCCATGCCTCTTCCGTCTGGTCGGGTTGTCTATAACGGCATACGGCTCCGTGAACGCATCGTCGTAACCCACGCCGCATAGCTCCAGGTAGTCGTACATCTTCTCCGCCGAAATCCTGGACTTTCCGCTCTCGATGTTGAAGACGCTCTGCTGGCTCGCATAGCCAAGACGCTCGGCGACATATCGGGCCGTGAATCCTGCGCGCTGGCGATAGTAGCGCAGATAGCGCCCCAATTCCTTTTGCGAGAGGATGTCGTAGTGCTTCGGCTCCATCGGCTTCTCCTTGCGTCGTGGCACGTCCACCCTAACCCTACTGGCTTTGCGTGACGGCGCGCTTTCAGATGTTATGCATTATCAAAGTCCATTTTATTGTTTGCTCCGGTGATTGCCAATAAGGGCCGGTTTGAACCTTTTCGAACTGGGGATAATCCCTGTCAAGAGCCACCGTCTTCGCATCCTAGCCCCTTCGACGTCATTGGAGGATTCAATGGGCAGAGAACGTGCGCCCAAATCCGCGATCACCCTTGACTATCGGCCCCTCGCGACCGCAGTCGAGGAGTTCTGCGCTTGCAGAGGGGGGAATTACCACGACGTCGCCACGCTCGCAGAGGTTCCCTTCCCGAAAGTGCTGCACCTCATGGCCGGCGACGATGCGCAGCTCGCCGGCCATCACGTCGTGAACCTCGCTCGCGTCACCGGCCTGCCGCTTTCCGAGCTTGTGCGCATAGAGGGAGGCGAGTGACGTGAGCCTTCTCGCCCGCTATCGCAAGCTTCCCCTCTGGTGTACGCCCGAGCAAGCAGCGGACTTTCTTGGAGTGAGCCAGCATCTTGTTTACAAGATGCTGGGTGCTGGGCGCATCCCGTGCGCCTGGAGAACCGGTGACCACGGTCGCTGGAACATACCGAAAGACAGCCTTGCTGCGCTTATTGGCCTCCCCGTCGAAACGGGGGAAGCCCATGTCTGATTCCCAGAAGAACGGATACGTCGTCTTGCAACGCTTCATGATCGACGGGCTGAGCCTTACCGGCGACGAGCTGATAGTCTATGCGATCATCTACGGGTTCTGCCAGGACGGACGCAGCTCGTGCCGTTGTTCGCGGAGCTACTTCGCCTATTGGCTCGGTAAATCGAAAACGACAGTCAATCGCATCATCGACACCCTTGTGGCGAAGGGCTACGTCGTTCGCTCGCATGAGATCGTGGACGGCCAGACGATGCCACGCTACCTTCTCGGCGAGTCGGCTCCCTCAGTCAGGCTCGATCATCTTGAGATCGTCTCCGACGACGTACCCGGCGAGGGCATGGGAGAGGGGTCCGCCTGCGGCAAGGGGGGTACGCCCACGTACCCCCGGTACGCCGACGAACCCGGGATACGCCCACGGGAACCTATAACGGATACAGATACAGAGACAGATACGGAATCAGATAGAGCGGTCGAGAAGAAGAGCAACCTTCTCTTTGACTTCAACGCCCTCAAGCCGTATATGCCCACCACCGACGGGTTCAGCTTCGGTTACGACAATTACAAGGCGCTCAGGGAGCGCGGCTTCGCCGCCAAGGACATCGCTGAGGCCGCGCGGCGCTTGACCAAGGCGCTTCGGGAGGACTATCCCGACCGCCCCGCCAAGTTCTTCCCCCATGCGGAACGCCTCCTCGATCTCGAAAACCCGCAAGGCATTTGCAGGTTCCTCGACAGCCGCAAGGTCAGAGCCGCCAAAGGCCCGTCGAATCGCGACCTGTTCGTGTTCGCCCTCACCAGCGATGCGGGCGAGCTTACGCGCGAGGCGTTCTCGCTCAATGACGCGATCGTCAAATGCGACGACGACGAGAGGAAGGCGGCCTTGCGGTGGGATCGCGATAAATGGCTCACAGATAACCACGACAGGCTCCTTGAGCTTTGGCGTTCGAAAAAGAGGATCTGAGGCACGGGTAAGAAAAGAGCTGTTTGCGGGTATATCCCCCGAAACTCCGTCCTTTATCGATTGGGAGGTACTGAATGCCAGCAGAAGACGAGGCCATGACGATGGTGCTCCGCGTGGGAGATACGGTCGTCCAGGGTGCTGAGCAGGTTATCCTGATGCTTCTTCGAGCCATCGCCGATGCGCAGCGCCGCAGTTCGGAGAACCGGGCCGTAACCGGTCGCGAGGGCGTGTTCCGGCGCATCGCGAAGAAGCCCGTCGATATGGTAACCAGCCATATTTCAGGTGTTGGCAAGCGTGGCATCGTGTCTCAGAAGGTTGCCAACCCCGACGGCGAGAGCCTGTCCTACACCATCGACGCGGGCGTCCTCACCAAGGACGATCTCAACAAGCTCTCGCGTGAGTTCGCCACCCGCAATCTGCAAGTCGGCGTCATCAACGACACGCCGCTTTCCGCCGGCGAGCTTCTTGACAAAGACAAGGTGCAGGACCGCGTGGAGTTCACTGTGCCTCGAAAGCAGGTCGGGCAGTTCGAGGCCGCGCTCGCCCGCATCGTGCCCGACGCTATGGGGGAGGAGTCTGAGGAGGCCAAGGCTCCCTCAAAAGGCGAGACGATCGACGGCGCGAGGGTGCTTGACGGGCGCAACGACCTTACGCTCATGTGCAACGCCCTCAACGACAACGGTATCTCGGTCGCCTTCTCCCGCGATGCCGAGGGGTGCGTTGAGATTCACGTCAAGGGCAGCTCCGACATCGACGCTTTTCAGGAGTCCCTGAAAGTCGCCGCCAGAGCATACGGCCTCACCGAGGACCAGATCAACATGAAGCCTATCGAGCGCGGTGAACGCGGGGAGTACCCCGACTCGTTCGTCTACCAGGGCATGTCCTTCACCCGTACGCGCCCCGGAACCGACACCTGGGTCGCGCAGGATCCCCGGGACAGCCGCACCGAAATATCGGTGTCTGTCGAACGCGGCAGGCCGGCCTACTCGATCTCCCGCAACGGCGCGCCCATCGCCTCCTCGGCGTCCGACCGAGAGTTCTTCTTCGCACAGGACCAGCCGATTGAGAGCGGGTGCCTCGCGGCTTCGAGCGCGCTCGACCGCAGCCATCGCAGCGAGGAGCGGGAAGCCGCAGCGAAGGGGATCGCCGAACGGGGAAAAGCGTTAAGCGGTTCGGGCAAGAAGCGCGAAGGGAACGCCTCGCCCGCAACCGCAGAGCGAAACGCAGAGGCGGTCCGCGTCGCCAAGAAGGCGAACGAGAAAGGCCAAGTTAGCACCGAACAGCGGCGTCAGGGGGCGACCCACCGATGAACGCGCTGTGGTGGGTCATATGGTCGCTTGGAGGCGGCACGCTTGCCGGCTGGCTCGCCAACCGGGTCATTGCCTTCTACCTTGACCATCCGATTGCGTTCGACGCGGACTTCTCGATCGAGCCTTTGATCGACGGCCTTCTCGGCAACCCGCTCTACCTCGACCAGCGAACGATGTGGGCCTTCTGGGCGGGTCTCGGCATCCTCGTCCTAACGGGCATGTCAACCTACGACTACGGCGGGCAGCGCAAGCATGCCCGCGAGATTCGGGGTAAGGAGTACGGCGAGCAGCGGCTCGCGACCGACGATGAAATGGCGCAGTTCGAGCACTCCTCCACGAAAATCAAAGTGCCGATCGCGCTTCCGAAGAAGAAATCGGCGCAGCTCGGGATTCTCAGGCGGCGTCCGGCTGACTTCATCAGAGCCAAGCTCGGCATCCGCGAGATCAAGGCGAACCCGAAGCCGGAGTGGTGCGCCAAGCTTGAAGACGACAACATCATCCTCTCAGAGGTGGCACGCCTCCAACTCTCCAAGATCCCCAACCCGCTTATCGAGCGCAACAAGCACGTTTACGTGATCGGCGGCTCCGGCTCGGGCAAGACCTTCAACTACGTTGGCCCTAATCTTCTCCAGCTTTACGGTTCTTACGTCATCACCGACCCAAAGGGGGACACTCTCAAGCAGTACGGGAACTTCTTTTTGAGGCACGGATACGACCTCAAGGTCGTCACCATCAAGGACGGCCACGACATGATGCGCTCTATGCACTACAATCCGCTGCTCTATATCACCGATTCCACGAGCATCATCCAGATCGTCAGCCTCCTCGTCGAGAACACGTCGGGCGACAACTCCCAGCAGCACTCCAACGAGGACTTCTTCGTGAAGGCCGAGAAGCAGTGCTACATGGCCCTCATCGGCTACCTTCACTATTTCTACGCCGATCAGCCCGAGTACCAGACCTTCAACGAAATGGTCAACCTCCTCCAGCTCACCAAGGGCGAAGACCCCAACCAGAAGGTCTCTCCGCTCGACGTCATCATTTTGGGCAGTGACGACGAGAACAACAGGTTCAAGGGCTACAAGCAGTGGCTCATCGAGCGCTACGGCACCGAGGAGGAGGCTCGCAAGAGCGACGAGTGGTTCGTCATCACGCAATACCAGGGTTTCAAGTCAACCGCCGGATCACCTGAGACCGAGGCTTCGGTCATCGCGTCGTGCAACGTGCGCATGGCCCCGTTCACGGTCGGGGCGGTCAAGGACTTCTTCTCCGAGGACGAGCTTGACCTGGACATGATCGGCGAGCGCAAGACGGCGTTCTTCCTCGTCATGTCCGACACGGATTCGACGTTCAACTTCATCCTGGCGATGTTGCTTTACCAGCTCTTCGACCGCAACACGGTGCTTGCCGACCGCAACCCAGGAAGCCATTGCAAGCTTCCCGTGGTCTGCATCCTCGACGAGCTTGCCAACATCGGCAAGATCCCCGACCTTGAGGTCAAAATCGCCACACTGCGCTCCCGCTGGATCTACCTGCACCCGATCCTCCAGAATAAGGCCCAGCTCAAGGGCATGTACGGCGACAAAGCCCCGATCATCGAGGGCAACTGCGACACCACCCTTTACCTCGGGCGATCCGACTTCGAGACCAACAAGGCGTTCTCGGAGCAACTGGGCAAGTACACCGAAACCGTGCGGAACCGCAGCGAGAGCCATGGGCGGCAGGGGTCGTATTCGGACTCCGAGACGCGCATCGCCGCAGACCTGCTCTCCGCCGCCGACCTCACCAACAACCCCGACAAGTTCGCCGGTGACGAGTGCCTGGTCTTCATCAAGAACGCGCGCGCGTTCAAGGACAAGAAATATCGGACTCTTGACCATCCTCGATACCACGAACTCAGGGAGTGCGGCGAGTTCGTCATGGAGGATTGGCGCTACGACCAGAAAAAGGCCGAGGAGGAGCGCCTGCGCCGGATCGCCGAAGAGGAGATTGCGATGCAGGACCGCCTCCACGACTTCTACTCAAACGTCGGGGTCACTTGGTCGTTCGTTTTGGGATAAGGCCCGCGCAATGCGGGTATAAGCCCGAAAGCCGGCGCGCTGAGCGCCGGCGCGGGCGTCGCATTAAGGCGACATTCGGCAGAAGGGAATGACATGGATTTCTTCAACCAGCTCCTCACCTACGGCGGTAGCCTCCTCGTCTTCGTCGGCGGCCTCACCGCAGCCGTCGGCATCTTCAAGTGGATCTCCGGCGGCAAGAGCCACGACGCGCAGGCCCAGGAAGGCGCGGTGTGGGTAATCGCGGTCGGCGGTGCCATGTGCGCGATCGGCGCGGCGCTCGCCAGCGGCGTTCTCCAGTTCCCGACGTTCTAGTTTCCCAACCTAAGGCGGTCTGCAAGCGTGACATACCCACTCGACACAGTTCGCGGTAAGGGAGCGGCGCTCGCTCGCGCGGCGCTCGTGGCTCTGCTCGCCGTACTCCTCGTCGGCGCGACGGTCACTGTCGCCGCACCCGACACGGCTTTCGCCATCACCGCCGAGGAGCTTGACCCGAACGCCCAGCCCAACGAAGACGCGCCATGGTTCTACGCGGACGACTATTCGGACACCAACTCGACCGACACGCAGCCCGACGACCTGTTCAGCGCGACCAACGCAACCTTCGATGTATGGACGATCGGCAATTTCTGGAACGCCCTTTGGCGTCAGCTCTACAACTTCTTCGGCAGCGCAATCAACATGCTCGCCAGCACAGCCGACGAGTTTCTGGGCTTGATCGGATCGGGTAACCTTATCGGCGACGTCTTCTCTTCCTCCGACGGGCAGGAGGGCACATACGCCTCCGCGCTCACGACGGTCTTGAGCGTTGCCGACAACGTTATCATCCCGATTTCGAACGGGTTTTTGGGCCTGTCCCTGATCTTCTCGATGATGAGCTTCGGTCGCGAGGCGGGCATGGGAAGCCGCCACGGCACGGACCTTTTCGCCGGATACCTCTGGATTGCGGTGAAGTACGTGCTGCTCAGCTCCTGCATCACGCACAGCGTTGACATCATGCTCGGTATCTTCGACCTTGTGAACAACATCGGCGTGGGCGTTCAGCAGTTCGCAGGGCTTAACGACCTCGACTTCAACGCCTTCTCGTCCTCGATGATGGAAGTTTGCCGTTCGGTCACCTACCAGGACGGCGTTGGCGTCATCCTGGTCCTTCTCCTGATCGCGCTCGTCGGCTGCATCGCAGCGGCGCTCACCGCCATCTACGCGCAGGTGCTCATCGTCGTGCGCATTTTCGAGATCTGCATCCTCATGTGCTTCTCGGGCATCGCGTTCGTCATGCTCGGGCACCAAGGCACGCGCGAGAGCGGCATCCGCTACATCAAGCGGTTTGGGTCGTGCTGTGTCCAGGCTCTCGTCCTCCTCCTCGTCATCGGCCTCGGAACCATATTCATGAGCGCCGCCGCGAGCCTGTTCGTCAACACGCCGTCCGACAGCATCCTCGGTTTCATCATCAACGCGGTAGGCCCCATCGTGAGCTGCGTTGCCATCTTCCTCATGGTCAAGCAGTCGCGCGACATCGCCAACGCCATCGTGGGTCTCTAGGAGGAAAAATGATCGAGATCGTTCTTCGAAAGGACATTGCCGAGTTCGAGCCGAAGCCGTTCTTCGGGTTCACGTCGCGGCAGGTCATCACGGCGGCGCTTGCTGCCGTAGGGTCCATCGCCATCTTCCTCCTCGCGAGTTTCGCGCTTCACCTGCCCAACACCGTCGTCGGCTACGCGATCCTCGCTTTCGGCGCGGGGGTCGGCGCGGTCGGCCTCGGCAAGGTGCGCGGACTCAGACCCGAATCGTGGCTTCGCATCACGCTCGCCGAGCGCTCGTTCCCGCGCACGCTCGTCTACCAGCGCCCAACTCTGGCAAGCGGCCCGTGCAGCCCCTACGAAGTTCCGAAGCCGAAGTTCAAGAGAGCCGACAAGAAGGCGCTCAAGGCCGAGCGGCTTGAGTTCACCCCCGAGGATCTGGAGGATTAGACACATGTTCTGCAACAACTGCGGAAAGCAGGTTTCCTGGAAGGACAAGAAGTGCCCCGAGTGCGGCGCGAAGATCAAGGTCTCGCGCAAGGAGCGCAAGCGCGCCCGCCGCGAGGCGGAACTGCATGACGGCTCGATTCACCAGGCGGCGAAGTCCACGATCGAGGCGCTTGGCTACGAGAAGATGTACGCCAACGGGACTTGCCTTGTGGAAGAGGGGGTCTATTCCCGCTGCATCGAGTTCGATGATGCGAACTTCCAAGCCGCGAAGCAGAGCGACCAAGAGGACTTCTTCAACAAGTACGCCTCTATGCTCAACGCCTTCGACTCCGAGATCCGCATGCAGGTTCTCCTGCTCATGCACGTCATCGACGAAGAGCAGTTTCGCAACGAAATGTACATGAAGATGGAGGACGGCGACGATACGGGTAACGTCTACCGTCGCGAGATCAACGACATCATCGACTCGCGCATCAACGAGACGCGCCAGAACATCCGCCGCCGTCGCTTCCTGATCCTCACGATCAACGCGGCGACCAAGGAGAAGGCCGATCCTGTGCTTGCCCGCGCGTGCGAGACGGCGCTTGACCAGCTCAAGCTCCTCGACGTCTCGGCGAACGTCCTCGACGGGCGCGAGCGCCTTGAGATCATCGACGCGATCTGCCATCCGCGCGACCGTCGCGGCTCTCTATCCTACAAGGATCTCTCGGCGCTTCCCGGCCTCACGACGCGCGACCTCGTTGCCCCTTCGGATTTCTCCCGCGACGGCGATCCGTCGAAGTCATGCACGTGGGGCGAGTGCTACGGCAAAGCGCTCTACATGCAGAAATGGTCAAACACCATTCGCGCCGACATGCTCTCGAAGATCGCAGAGCTGCCCTTGAACGTTGCGATTACCATCGACTATCGGGGCTGGGACCAGGTTAAAGCCCGCGAGACGGTCGAGACCCACCTGACCGACGCGAAGGTCCAGAAGTCCGACTACATCCTCAAGCATTCGCAGCGCATGTACATCACCGACGAAATGCTTCCTTCCGACCTTCGCGACGCCATCGAGAACGCGGAGCTGCTGCGCGGGGATCTCTTCGATCGCCAGCAGAAGTACTGGTCCGTCTCCTTCTCGATCCTCACGTGGGGTTCGTCCCCCGAGGAGCGCGACTCGTACGTGGAGGAGATCAGCAGCATCGTCCGCATGTTCAACTGCCGGCTTGCCCCGCTCGTCGGCTTGCAGATGCAGGGCTTCCAGGCGGCTCTCGGCGTCGGGGCATCGCGCATTCCCGACGAGTACCGCATGAACATGTGTACCGCCCCCGGCGCGGCGCTCATGCCCTTCACCTCAGTCGAGCTGATGGAGCCGGGCGGCATGTACATGGGGCAGAACCGCATTTCCAAGAACTTCATCTTCTACGACCGCAAGAACGCCGTCGCACCCAACGGCTTCATCCTGGGCAAGCCCGGTCGCGGCAAGTCGGTCACGGCTAAGAAGACCATCATCAACGTGCTTCTCTCCGACCCGGACGCCGATGTGATTGTGATTGACCCTGAGCGTGAGTACATCGCCACGGCCAACGAGTTCGGCGGAGAGGTCGTGCGGGTATCGGCGAATTCCGGCACCTACGTCAACCCCTTCGACCTTGAGGTAGAGGCCGACGAGGCCCAGCCCCTTGCAATGAAGACGGACGCGATTATCTCGATGGTCGAGCAGATGGCCAAGAACCTCACTGAGTTGCAGAAGACCCTCGTTGACCGCTCTGTTTCGATCGCCTACGAGAGGTTCCTTGAAACCAAGGATCCTGCCGACATCCCGACCCTAGTCGATTTCCACAAGATCCTGAAGAGCCAGCCGGAGAGCGAAGGCGCTATGCTCGCTACGACGATCGAGCGCTACATCACCGGCCAAGCCAATCTGTTCGCGCATCGAACCAACGTCGATACCAAGTCCCGGTTCGTCGTCTACGACGTGCGCGACCTGGCCGATAACTTGAAGTCGCTCGCGCTCCTGATCCTGCTCGACGCCACTTGGCAGCGCATCGTCGCCAACCAAGCGCGCCATACGCGCACGTGGGTCTTCATCGACGAGATGCAGCTCCTCCTGTCCAACGACTACGCCATCGACTACTTCGACATGCTCTGGTCGCGCTCGCGCAAATACGGCGCTATCCCGACGGGAATCACGCAGAACATCGAGCGCCTTATCAACATCGAGAAGACCCGCCTCATGGTCGCGAACTCCGACTATCTGGTGCTGCTCGGCCAATCCCAGACCGACGCCATGGCTCTAGGCGGGGTGCTGTCGCTCTCCGACGATCAGATCGGCTACATCCGTAACTCCGGCATCGGCGAGGGACTGCTCGTCGCCAACGGCAAAATCATACCCTTCGAGGACCGCATCCCGAAGGACACGCAGCTCTACCGCATCACGACCACGAAGATCGACGACCTTGCGAACATCGAGGGCGAGACAGACGCGGAGATTGATCCGGACGCCCTCTACGAGATCACGGCGGAGTAGCGCATGAGCCAGTTCGAGGACATGCGAGCGGAGACGGCGGACGCGCCGAGCGCGTCCGACTTCCTGGTGCGCAGCGAGGCCGCCACCGCCGATTACGGCGTGGCGCAGGTCGATAACGCCACGGAACTCGGTGCCATGCAGTCTCTCGGCACCGATCTCCAGTCCGCCTCGAACATGGCGCAGGCCCTCTCGACGGACGCTTCCCTCGCCCATGGTGCCGTCCGCACGCTGCGCTCCGTCAACGAGGAAGGCGAGCGCCTTCCCGCTGTCGGCGGTGCCGTCGTAGAGGAGGCCAAGCAGGGAATCCTCGACTGGCTCAAGCAGCGGCCCGAGGCCGCTTGGCGCTTCCTCAAGCGGGAGACCCTTCCCGCCTGGGACATCGCAGACGTCAGCGAAGAGGCGGGCGATGCCGCAGCCACGGCGGAGGGCAACGCCGATCTAGTCTCCGGCGCGAAGGCCGTCGCGTCCGCCCCGGGGATGATCGACCGCGCGCGAGGAGCGCTTCACGGCAGCGCCACGGGGCGCCTTTCCATGTGGGACAACAAGGCCGTCAGGCAGCAGAACAAGGCCGACAAAATCGCCCGCAGGATAGAGGACGCCGGATCCGCAACCGGCATCGCCAAATTCCGCCAGCGCTTCCATCAGAGCAAGGCGGACCGGCTTCGCGGCGAGGGATCAGGCGTTCTCGGCGGAGTCCTCAAAGCCCGCCGCAAGAAAGGCGAAATTCAGGCCGTCGTCACCCGTCGCGGCTTTCTCGTCGCCGCCGCCGGAGGCATTGTCGTAGTCCCTCTCCTTCTTGGGACAGTCACTTCGTGCGTTGCCGGCGCTCTCGGCGGCGTCGTCGGCGCTCTCGGCGGGAGCGAGGCGCAAAGCGGCGAATCGCTCAACGCCGTCGAGAGCCAGGTGGCATCCTTTCTCCTCGCGAAGGGCCTCGACCCTCTGCACGTTGCCGCGATCATGGGGAACATGTACGGGGAAAGCTCCATGGACCCCGGGAAGGCCGAGACGGGCGGCTCCGGTATCGGCATCTGCCAGTGGTCCGGCTCCCGCGCCGACGCCCTTCGCTCATACGCCTCGTCTCTGGGGAAGGACTGGTCCGATCTCGCCACCCAGCTCGATTTCCTTTGGGACCATGACACGCGCCGCTACACGGGCAACTGGTCGTCCACGTACGTAATCACGGATAGCCGCGTGAACGAGCACCCGGGAGACCCGAGCGTTGGAGACACGGTTTCTGGCAGCAAATCCGGCTTCGAGAGCGCGAGCGACCTTGACGAGGCGGTCGAGCAGTTCTGCTACGGATGGGAAAGCCCCGGCGTTCCGCGCCTGGCCGTCCGCAAGGAGGCTGCGCAGCGCTACTACCTTGCCCTTTCGTTCTCTTCTGGCGGAACCGGGCAGGACTACGCGTCGGCTACCGACGCGCAGAAAGCGGTCGTTGACGCGTGCCGCAGCACGCCCTCTCCGGGCGCTGGCCGATGCGCCGCATGGGTTTCGAACGTAATGTCGAACGCAGGGTTCGGCGGCGTAGGCGGCAACGCCGACGAAATGTACTACTCCTGGTGCTCGTCGAGCAACCGCTCCGATCTCAAGGTCGGCATGATCATCGCGGTGGACAAGTACCTCACCACCGGCTACGCCTATGCGGGATACACCCCCGACGGGCGGAAGCTTTCCTTTCACGTCGGCATCTACATCGGCGACAACACCGTCATGGACAACATCGGAAACATCCGCTCGATCAGCCTTGATGAGTGGATCTCGACCTACGGCAACTATTCGGTCGTCAAGTGGGGTTGGGCGAATGGCATCGACCTCTCCGCGAGATAACCGGCCAGAGAAAGGCAGGAACCACCATGAAGAATCCGTTTAAGAGCAGAGAGCCGATGACGCCGGCGCAGAAGAAGATCGTCGCAGGAGTGGCGTGCATTGTCCTCATCGTCGTCGCGTCGCTCGCCTTCGACTTCCTGCTCGCCAGACGCGACGCCCAGCCCGAAACCGACTCCGTGACGGTTGCGCAACCCGCCGTGCAGGACGACAGCGAGCAGGACGCCGAGGCAGCCGAGGCCGAAGCCACGCAGCCGAGCGATGACGAAGAGAGCCAGGCGACTCCCTATTCCGAGATAGGCATCGGCGAATCCTACGATGCTGGCGACATCGCCCTCGTCAACGATTCCGAGTACGTGATCGGCGAGGAGGGCGGTGCCCTCATCGGCGATCTTCGGGCGTTCCTCATCGCGAGCGGGATCGATTACGACGGCGCTGAGTTCACCGTCGTTGCGTTCGTTTCCTCGAACGATACCGGATCGGCGTCCTTCTTCATGACCTCCGACCTTTCGGGCGCGCAGTATCTCCAGGCTACCCGCGCCTCATCGGATTCGGGATTCCAGATTTCCACCGCTGCCGACGAAGCCGCCTTCAACGCGCTTATGGATCAGGCCCTTGCCGGCTACGACAACAGCGGCACCTCCGCCGACGCTGCCTCCGAAACCTCCGACGCAGCCTCCGCCGACGCCTCGACCTCGGGGGCTGAGCAGAATGGTTAGGCGCGACGGCGGGTACGGCATCGTCCGATCCTTTGTCTTCGAGAACGGTTCCTCGTTCGAGAGGTCTTTCGGAAGCTTCGACTCGCTTGAGATCGCAGAGCGCTTAATCACCTCGCGCCTTGATCTGATCGGCGTGTTCGAGGACTACCGGCTGATGGGAAACCCGCTCGCCTCTGCCGAGCTGTACATCTGCGACGCAGACGGCAAGCGCGTCGAGCAGGCGCGCAGCGCCTTCTGGGACGCCGCCCTCGACTCCCGCCTCTTCGAGGTTCTTTGCGAAGTCTCCCGCTCCGGAGAGGCCCTGGAATCCACGGTCGTCTTCTCCGGCAACAGCTACTCGCAGGCCGTGAGCGCGTTCGACACTTTCGATCTGGAGCGCGTCTTCGACCAGCAGGGAGGCTACGGCTACGGCGTGGTTGCCAGCGTCGCGATCATCGACTCTAGCCCGTGCGTGACGGGCGGCTCTGCCGTGCGCGACCTGAGCCGACGCTTCGACGACAGCGTATACGAGCGCAAGCTCACCGCTATCGGCCAGGCAGTCCACGACGGGGTGCTCGAACGAGCGGACATCAGGGAACTGTACGAAGCAAGCGATTCCGAGATCGATTTCGCCGAGGCGGTCTACGAGCGCCCGAGCGGCCAGCTTTCGACGATGCTTGCGGAGGCCCCTGTCGAGGACGCGCCTGTCAAGCGCAATGCCGACGCGCGCGAGCTTTCCATGACGCAGGGGTCAAACGCCAAGCGCGACAAGACGATCAGGAGATAGGGACATGGCCGAATACGCCTCGGACATAGAGAAGGTTCTTGCCATCAACCCCCACGCCATCGACGCGCGCGGCAACCTCAAGTCGCTTGTTGAGCAGTACGGCGAGTATTCGCTTGCCAAGGAATTCGATCCCAAGAGCACCATGGAGTACACGCCGTTCGTTCTCGCGATGAACTGTAGTGTTTTCGGGGTTCCCGAGCTTGCTGGCAAGCCTCTTGTGCTCACGAATTCGTCGCTCAAGCACGTCAGGGTGAAGCACGACGCGCAAATCGCCGTGCTCAATTCTCTTGCCGACGAAATGAGGGAAAACCTGCTTGTCTACAGTGACCCTGAATACAAGGGCAACCTTGTATTCGTCCTTGCGGGTCTGAGCGAGAACGGAAACCGAATCATTTCGATCGTGCGCGCCGAGGCTCATATTGACGGCATTGCCGTCTCCCAGGTCAGAAGCGTTCATGGAAAGCGTGAGCTTGACGAAGAGATTTCGCGTGCGCTCGATCTCAGCCTCGATGTCTACGTGAACGAGCGAACAGGCGACTGGCTGCGAAACCCTCGGACTCTGCCCGACGAAGCGGAACTCTCCAGCGAAACGCGCCAGCGCCTGCTCTCCATCTATTTTACCCGCTTTCCCCACGAGCGTCCCGGTTCCCTCAAAAGAGTAGGTGACGACCCTCGATCCGTTGCCGAACGGGCCTCTCGGGTCGCCGGGTCCGCTAGCGGCAGCGCAGAAGCCACTCGTCAAGTTCCCCACAGGTAAAGGCAGGTCAGGATATGCAACTCGTCATTGCTGAGAAACCGAGCGTCGCGCGCGCCATCGCGGGCGCGGTGGGCGCGAAGGGCCGCGAGAACGGATACATCGAGGGCGCGGGATACGTTATCACCTGGTGCCACGGCCATTTGGTCGATCTCGCGGATCCTGACGGCTACGAGGAGTGGGCAGGTGCTTGGGATCTCTCCAAGCTGCCGATGCTTCCCCGTCCCTGGAAGTGGGACGCCTCCAAGGAGTCGGGGGCATCCGAGCAGCTTGAGGTCATCCGTCGCCTGCTCGTGCGCTCCGACGTCGATGTCGTCGTCAATGCCTGCGACGCCGATCGCGAGGGAGAGGGCATCTTCCGGCGCGTCTACGAGTTCCTTGGCTGCGGCAAGCCCGTCAAGCGTTTCTGGTCAACTTCCCTTGTGGACGACGCTATTCTTGTCGATCTCAAGAAGATGAAGGACGGATCCGCTTATGACGGGCTGGGAGACGCCGCCGAAGGCCGCGCCAAGGCCGACTGGCTCGTGGGCCTCAACGGCACCCGCGCCTACACCAAGGCGTACCGCTCGCAGCAGGTGCTCTCGGTCGGGCGCGTTCAAACGCCCGTTCTCGCGATGCTCGTCGAGCGCACCCGCAAGGTCGAGGGCTTTGCACCCGAGCCATTCTGGTGCGTCATGGCCGACCTGGGGGCATTTTCGGTGGGAAGCGAGCGCTTCGAGGAGCAGGGCGGCGCGCTCGCGCTTGCGGAGCGGGCCAAGCGCGCAGGCAAGGCCACGATCAAGACCGTCGAACGCAAGGATGTGCGGGCGAAGGCCCCGACGCTCTACGACCTCACGAGCCTCCAGCGCGACGCTTCGACGCGCTGCGGCCTCACCGCCGATGCGACCTTGAAGGCGCTGCAATCGCTTTACGAGAAGAAGCTGGCAACCTACCCGCGCACCGACTCGAAGTACATCACCGCTGACGACGCTGAGGCTGCGGCGAAGCTTCTGCCCGCTGTGGCGGACGCCGGCGTGGTCGGCGCTGAGGCGGCCCGCGCCTTCGACGCCTTGCGCGCTGATGTCAGCCGCGTCGTCAACGACAAGAAGGTCTCCGGCCACGGTGCCATCCTGCCGACCGAGCTTCTTGACGCGCAGGCCATGGGCGAGCTTGCGGGCGCTGAGCGCTCCGTCATGATTCTCGTTTGCTGCCGCCTGCTCGCCGCCGTCATGGACGCGGGCATGCGCACGCACACCAGGGTCTCCGCCGACATCGATGGCACCGAGTTCACCGCCTCCGGCTCCATTGTGAAGGACGCTTCCTGGATCGGCGTTGACGAGGCTTGCAAACGCCTGCTCAAGGGCCGTTCCGACGATGCGGATTCGGATTCGGATGCGGGTGCTGACACCGAAACAATCCCTACCGACCTCGCCGAAGGCGACGTGCTCGACGTATGCGACGTGAAGGTGCGCGAGGGCAAGACCGCAGCTCCCAAGCACTACACCGACGCAACGCTGCTTTCCGCCATGGAGACCGCCGGGCGTGACATTGACGACGCTGAGCTTAAAGCAGCGATCACCGATGACAGCTCGCACTCGGGCGGTTTAGGCACTCCGGCTACGCGCGCAGACACCATAGAGCGGATCATCTGCAAGGGCTATGCGGAGCGAAAGGGGCGCTCCATCGTCGCAACCGACAAAGGAAAGCAGCTCATCGACTGCGTGGCCGATTCGCTCAAAACACCGCTTCTCACCGCAGAGTGGGAAGCGCAGCTTTCCGCGATCGAGCACGACAAGGCCAACCTCGGCGATTTCCTCGACGGTATCGAGTGCTACGCAGGCCAAGTTGTCCGGGAGGCGATCGCCACTGCTGACCCGGCGCTTTTCCAGGATGCCGCCAAAACCATCGGCACGTGCCCCTTGTGCGGCGCTGCGGTCGTCGCCTCGAAGAGCGGCAAGTCGTGGCACTGCGTGAACCAACGCTGGGAAAAGGATGACGAGGGGAGGTTCCACCAGGCGGGCACGTGCCCCCTCTACATCGGCAAGGTGGCCGGCAAGCAGCTCACCGCCAAGCAGGCTTCTTCGCTTCTCGGCGGCAAGATCGTCGCCGCGAAGGGTCTCAAGAGCCGCGCTGGGAAGACGTTCGACTGCGGCCTCAAACTCGACGATAAGGGCGAGATCAAGTTCGTTTTCGACGACAAGAAGAGGGCGGGCGGCAAGGGCCGCAGGAAGGGGTGAGCGATCAATGGCAGAGCCGCGCGCGACATATGACCTGCGAAAGAATGCCGGGAACGTCGTTCCCGACGCTCTGCGCCTGTCGATTGTCTCCGGGCGGCTCGCCCTCGCGGTCTCGCGCAGCGGGCTTACCCGCGCCGAGATCGCACGGCGCAGCGGTGTATCCGAGACCGCCATTTCGCGCTACGTGCGCGGGGAGCGGCTTGTCTCCACGCACGCCCTCGTTGCGCTCTGCGACGTCCTTCGCGTCTCCTCCGACTGGGTGCTTGGCCTCGATAGGCGGACGCAGGCCCTTTACCAGGCCGCCCTCAAGCGCGACGCGCCTGAAAAGAACGGCTGACGCCACCCGTCCGTTTGGCAAAACTCGTTCTAACTTGCCCAGTTTTGGGGGTTAAGAGGCTATAACTCTGGCCCTTCGAGGTTCGAGGTGCCGGCTGTCGTAGGGGGGAAAACAACCCAGGCAAACGTCTGGTGCATATAGAGAAGGCTCTCTTGCGAAGAGAAGTGGAAAAGGAGCTGAGCATGAAGATCTTCAAGCACAAATTGCTCAACAAGGCGCGCAGGGAGAAGGTGAATGGGTTCGTTCGCAAGACAACGGCGCTCGTCGCTGCGTTCGTGATGGCGTTCTCGACGTTCATCGGCTCTCTTGCTCCCACTGTCGCATACGCGGCTTCCGGCGACACAACGGTCACTTTCCCGAACGGAGGCACCGCAGTCCTCCATGATGACGGTACGATTACGGGATCGTGCCAGCTTACCGCCGGATGGGACGCCCCTTACGCAACCGAAACCGGCGATATTTTCTGCGCATCCATTCTGATGCCGGACGGGCAGACGGTCACCTCCCTCTGCTATGAGACGCTTATCGGCGATCCGCTCCATAATGCCTACGTTGCCCCCGGCTATGGCACGTACGACTTCACGGCGACGCCGAACGGGGACGGCACATACTCCGTTCTCGTTCACTCCGACTCGGCGACATCGGCGTTTCCCGGTCACAATTTTGTCCCCGGCTATCCTGCGCAGCGAATGTACGCTGAGATCTGGAAGCCGGTTCTCACCGGCACTTTGTCGATTCAGAAGGTCACGGGCGACGGATCGATCACCGACGGCAACGGCGCGTACAGTCTCGCCAACGCCGTTTACGGGATTTACAGCAACTCCGGCTGCACTTCGCTCGTCGAGACCATGACGACTGACGGCAGCGGCGCTGCGCAGTCGGGCAACCTTGAGGTCGGCACCTACTACGTGAAGGAGATCACGCCCTCCTCCGGGTACGCGCTCGATCCCAACACCTACACCGTCCAGGTAAGCGCCGGTCAGAACTCCGTTGTGAACGGCGGAACCGTGTCCGAGCCGCCGCTGAACGACCCGACGGGCCTGTGGATCCAGAAGGTTGACACCGAGACCGGCCAGGGCGTCGCCCAGGGCGACGCCTCTCTTGCGGGCGCGCAGTACACCTACTGGTTCTTCGCGGGCGACTCCTACTACGAGGCCGATGACGGCTCGATCGTCAACAGCGCCGGCGAGATCGTCATGGACGCCGAAGGCAACTTCGTCGGCGACGAGGCCGACCGTACGTGGGTCGTTGAGACCGACGAGGACGGTTACGCCTCGCTTACTGCCGATTACCTCGTCAGCTCTTTGAGCGACGATCTCTATTACTCCAACGTCATCGAGACCCTGCCCATCGGCACGGTTGTCGTCCGCGAGACCGCAGCACCGACCGGCTACCTCGTCTCCGACGACGTATATGTGATGCGCGTCACTGACGGCGGCGGAGTCGTCGCCTCCGATGGCGACATCAACATTGTGGACGGCAATCGCTACATCGGCGAGGGGGCGGGCAACCAGAACGACGAGGTTGGGCGCGGCGGCGTTAAGCTTCGCAAGGTGGATCGCGAACTCGACGAGTCTTTGCCTCTCGGCGCTGCCACCCTTGAAGGCGCGCGCATTGCTATTACCAACGACAGCGAGAACGCCGTGCTCGTCGGCGGCGTGAGCTACGATCCGGGCGAGGTCGTGATGTACCTTACGACCGATGAGAACGGCGAATGCTCTACTGCCGATGACGCGTTGCCTTACGGCACCTACACCGCGACCGAGGTCGTGGCACCCGAAGGATACCTTCTCAACAGCGATTGGTCCCAGACCTTTGAGATCCGCTACGACGGGCAGATGGTCGATCTCACGGGGCTTGAGCACGCCGTGGACGATCAGGTCATTCGCGGCGACATCGAGTTCGTCAAGGTGGACGGACTCGACATGGACCGCCTTGCGGGCATCCCGTTCCTCGTGACGAGCCAGACGACCGGCGAGAGCCATGTGATCGTGACCGACGCCAACGGCGAGGTTTCCACCGCCGCCGACTGGAACGCCCACACGAGCAAGACCAACGCCAACGACGCCGCCGTAACGTGGAACGACGACGGAACCTACACCGTTGACGAGAGCCTGCTCGACGACACCGCCGGCGTGTGGTTCAACGGTCGCACGGACCGCACCACGACCCCCGATGACTCCCTCGGTGCGCTTCCGTACGACACCTACACCTTCCAGGAGCTTCGGGTTTCGGCCAACGAGGACTTCGACCTCGTTTCCTTCAACATCACGATCAGCCGCAACAACCATGTGGTCGATGGTGGCACGGTCGATAACAACTACCTCTCCATCGGCACCACCGCCACTGCCGTCGACGGTGGCAAGTACATCGGCGTCGGCGAGTCCGCCACCGTCACGGATACGGTTGCCTATGAGGGCCTGACCCCCGGCGACACCTATAAGCTTGTCGGCACCCTTATGGACAAGGAGACCGGCGAGGCCGTGACCGACGCCGACGGCAACGCCGTCACGAGCACGGTCGAGTTCACGCCCGTGCAGATCTCCGGCGAGCAGGAGGTCGAGTTCACGTTCGACACCACCGGCATCGCAGGTCACGACGTCGTGGTGTTCGAGGAGCTTTACAACGCGCAGGGCGATCTGATCGCCTCGCATGAGGACATCGACGACGAGGGCCAGACCGTTCAAGTCGGCACCCCCGAGATTGGCACTACGGCTTCCGGCACGGACGGCAAGCAGCTCTCCGTGGGCGAGAGCGTGACCCTGACCGACACCGTTTCCTACAGCGGCCTCAATCCGGGCGAGACCTACACCGTCGAGGGAACCGTGCACGTGCGCGGCCTTGACGACAACGGCGACGCCGTTGACGACGGCGTTCTCACCGACGCCGACGGCAACGAGGTGCGCGTGAGCGCCGAGTTCACGCCCGAGAGTAACGATGGCACCGTCGAGGTGACCTTCACCATCGACACCACCGAGCTTGCCGGCAAGGAGCTGGTCGTCTTTGAGAAGGTGCTTACCGCTAACGGCACCGTCGTAGGCACCCACGAGGACATCGACGACGAGGGCCAGACCGTCGAGGTTACCACGCCCGAGATTGGGACCACGGCCACCAGCGCCGACGGCGATAAGTCTCTTGACTTCGACTACGAGGTCACGCTCGTCGATACCGTCGAGTACTCCGGTCTGAACCCCGGCGAGACCTACACCGTCGAGGGGACGGTCATGGACAAGGAGACCGGCGAGGCGCTGACCTTCGCCGACGGTTCCGTTGCCTACGAGGTCTACGATGCCGACAGCGACGAGTGGGTTCCCCTCGCAACGGGTCACACCGACAACGTTGACGGCTCCTGGACCCAGGTGAGCGTCGAGGCCAACGACGACGGCACCTGGACGGTCACGACCGAGCGCGGCACCGCCGACAGCGAGGAGACCGTGACCGACAGCGTGACATACGCTTCCGATCAGATGCGCGAGGTCGATGTCGCGGGCGAGCCGGTTACCGCTACTGCCGAGTTCACGCCCGAGGCGTCTTCCGGCACCGTCGAGGTGAGCTTCACCTTCAATACCACGACGCTCGGCGGCAAGGAGCTTGTCGTGTTCGAGAACGTCTACAGCGCCTCCGGCACGCTTGTGGCGAGTCACGAGGACATTGACGACGCCGGCCAGACGGTCGCCGTTGACCAACCGGCCATCGGCACCGAGCTGACCGACAGCACCGACGGCGACCACGAGGCCACCCCCTCCACCACCACGACTCTGATCGACACGGTGACCTATACCGGCCTCGTGCCCGGTCGCAGCTATCGCGTAGAGGGCGTGCTCATGAACCAGTCCACGGGCGAGCCTATCCTGGTTAACGACCAGGAGGTGACCGCCGAGACCACGTTCGTTCCGAATCAATCCGACGGCACGGTGGAGCTTGCCTTCACCTTCGACTCTACGGGCCTTGATGAGGGCACCAACGTCGTGGCCTTCGAGCACCTGTACTACGACGACCTTGAGATCGCGACCCATGCGGACATTTCCGACATGGGCCAGACGGTCGAGATCACGTCCACGCCCGACGGCAAGGTTCTCGACAAGACCGGCGTTGACGCCGGCACGATCGCGGCCATCGTCGCGGCTGCGGCGATCATCGTCGCCGCCCTGGTCGGCTACGGCCTGTACCAGAAGCGCAAGGGCAACGCGCCCGACGACGGCCCGAAGGGCGACGGCTCTAGCGGATCCGATCCCGGAGACGCCGACGGTTCCGTCGCTGACGCCGCCTAGCAGCGCGCGTTCTTAACCGTTCCGGCTGGCGGGGTCGCACCTCGCCAGCCGGTTTTCTTCGAGGAGGCAGCACATGGCTGACGAACCCAAGCCATCGGAGGGCCGCTGCGACCCTCCGTCAAAAAAGGCGATGCGCCGTTACATAGCCCTTGCCGTCGCCGCCTTCGCCATCGTCGCCATCGTGGGCGGCTTCGCGGGCACCATGATCGGCAACGCCTGGCTCGCCCAGAGCACTGAGGCGTCCGCAGGGGCTTCCCGAGGCGATCAGGGCGGCGAGGCAGACGACGCCGAAGCGTCATCCGAAGGAGAGGCTGACGCCGAAGCGCTTGCCGGGGAGCACGTCCACGACTGGACAGCCGTCTACGAGCTGGTTGACGTGCCCGCCGTCACGCACGTCGAGCACCACGACGCGGTGTACGGCACCGAGACGACCTACGAGACCGTCTGCAACGACTGCGACGCCATCGTGACCGGTGTCACGCGCGAGCATACCGCCGAAACCGGCCATACGAACTTCACGACGAACGTCCCCATCGAAAACGAGACCGTTGAGCAGGAGGCGTACGACGAGACGGTCGTGGATACTCCCGCCACCGTGCAGCTCGTCCACACCTCTGACCAGTGCTCCACGTGCGGGGAGACCCGCGACGTGGAAGACGAGGTGGTTCAGACGATGGACGGAACCACGTCCCAGCAATAAGGCGGACCTTGCCGAAGGGCGGTGCCGCGACATGGTGCCGCCCTTCGGGGGTGAAAGTCGATTCTCAGGAGGATGAGCATGAAGGCCAAGACCAAGAGCAGGATCGCGTTCGGCATCGCAGGCGCGCTCGCCCTGGCCCTCCTTGCCTTCCTTGCGGCTCTTTGGTGGTTCACCTTCCGTGCCACCAGCACAGATCCGAACCCGAACGGGGCGGCGGAAGCGGTCGAGGTCGTGCTCTCGGACGGCACCGCTGTCGAAACGGAGGGCATCGACTGGGACTACTGGCTCTCGGTCAACCCTGAGATCGTCGGGTGGATCCGCGTGCCCGGCACCGGTATCGACTACCCGATCGTCCACGCGCCCGACTGGGATCCTGACTACTATCTCCATCACGACGTCTACAACGACTACAACCCCATGGGCGCGATCTATCTCGACTGCGAGTGCGACGGCCTCTTCTCGGGCGGCAACTCCGTCATCTTCGGGCACCACTACAGCGACACCATGTTCGCCCCTATTTCGAACTACTCGGACGCGGCGTGGGCGCGCGAGCATCGCACGATCCTCCTGTTTACCCCGGACGGTGAGACGCACATTCTCGACGTGCAGAGCGCAGATGTGATTCGCGGCACCGAGCCGGTCAAGCGCACGACGTTCTCGGATCGGGGCGATCTCATGGCCTATTGGCAGGAGCGCTTCGACGCGTGCGACATGAAACTCGCCGACGAGGCCCAAGAGACAAGTCAGCTTTTCATGTTCGTCACGTGCAGCTACAACTTCTGGCCCGACAACGAGCGGACGACGACCTTCGCTATCGAGGACGACATGGCGCAGCAGCTCGAAAACGAGGCTTCCGAGCCTTCTGACGCGATTTCGGACGGTTCACAGCGCAACCAACAGTAGACGAACCTTCGCTGCGGATCGGTATCGACTCTAAGCCTGAAACTGCTCAATAGAAGCGGTACGTTCGGAACAGCAGGAGAAAGCAAAGCGGCTGCGGAGGAGTCCGCAGCCGCTTCATGTGGCGCTATGTCGTGCTCACCGGCATCTGATCTCGCCGATCTCGGCCCGCTTCCAATGGTAGCCTCCCGCCGTGCCGTCAAGCGCGGCGCTCAGCGTTGCGGGGCGAATTCCCTTGCTCTTCGCTGCCTGACGGATGCTGCCGAAGGTTTCCCCTGTTTCCAGGCAGCGTACCGGCACAGCGCATCGCTTGCCACGGCTCCGGTTCCTCTTCGGCAGGGTCGGCACCTTCGCGCCGTCGTCAACCCAGTGGAAGCCGCCTGCCCTGCGGCCCGTCTTTCTGGCAATCGAGATCGCAGACGGGGAGATACCGTGCGCGCGCGCCGCCTCCACCTGCGACTCGTACACCTTTCCGGTCTCGTAGCAGACGATCTTTCGCACATCGATCACCTCCTTGCGCCTGACGTTTCGGACGTTATCGCGCTTTGGCCGCGAGAGGCGGCCCTCATGGCCTCCTTCGTTTTTTCGATGCGACCCACCTGCGCCTAAGGAAGGAAACGATTCTGATAGCCTGAATCCTCGCTCTCGTTGAGGGAGAGGCAAAGACCGTCTGGTTGCGCTTGTAGCGCACCAGCCCCCGTCGGCGGGACATCAGATCGTCGTCCAGCAGCAGCAGCAGTAGTAGTACGGCCCCCAGATGCCGAACTGCTCGATGGTTCCCTCGCATGTCACCATCTTGTCTTCACGCCCCATAGCATCACCGATCTATCGTCACCATTCAAGCAGCCATTGCGCCATTGCGTCCGCAAGGCTCAGGAAGGGGTCCCTAAGCGGAGGAATGAATAGCGCCAGAAAGCCCCATATCGCCATCAGCATACCCGGCACCCCGACTACCACTGACACGCCTGCAGCCAATATGTCCAGAGCGCGGAACAGCCTATCATCCATACCGCTCGATCCTATCGCGTCGCGCCGCAGGAGGAGCACTTGTAGCCCGTGGTCACGGTCTCGTAGTGGCCCGTGGCATCGTGGTGGACGGTCTCGTAATGGCCGGTTGCCTCGTGGTAGATGGTCTCGTAGGTCGGGACGACGGAGTAGCTATGCTGGTTTCCCGCACCTTGAGCCTTATTGTGCGCGTTCCACTCGGTCGTATTGGAAAACGTCTGACCGCACGAGCACTCGATGTGCGAGCCGGTCTGCACCGTCTCGGTCCATGCGGCGGAGTCCTCGACCCACACCTGCTCGTCGTAGGCGGCGGAGTCCTGAACCCACTGCTGCTCGGGTTGCGCCACCCAGTTGTGCGTGTGTGACGAGGACGAGCCGCTGCCGGAGCCGGAGGTCGACCCACCGCCCGTGCTGCCGCTGCTCGAAGACGATCCGCCCGTGCTGCCGCTACCGGAACCCGAGCCGGACGAGCTTCCCGAGCTTCCGGTGCCGCTCGGCGTCTGGGGTTCCTCGCTCACGTTGCCGGATGCCTCCTCACCCGCCTGCTCAATCTCTTCTTTGTCGGCGTTGGGGTTGTTGCCGGCGTTCTCCGTGGCGGAGTCGATGACGCCCTGTCCCGCGTCCCCTGAAAGGGTCTCGTCGCCGTTGCCCACCGCCTCGCCGATCTCGCCAAGGATCTGGTCGAGGTCGTCCTGCGTCACATCCTCTGCGGGAACCTGCTCGAAGGATTCGTCGGAGTCGATGACGGGAACTTCGACGTCGGTCGTATCCTCGTCTTCGGCGACGTCACCTGCGCCGTCTTCGGTTTGTCCGCCCTGGCTTTCGTCAGCTTCCTCTTGGCCACTGCCGGTGTTGGCGGCGTTTTGGTCCTGCTCGCTGCCTGAGGCGTCGCTCTCGCTGCCGGCAACATCGCCGGAGTCGGACTCGGCTGCGTCGCCGGCTTGGTCGGCTGCTCCGCCGTCAGCCGTCCCCTCGTCTGCCCCGCTTGCGTTCGAGTCGCCCGTAACCACGATCTCGGTGGGCTGGTCAGGGGTGCGGTAGATCGACCCGTCGGCGTTGATCGCACTCGTCCAGACGACCTGGTAGGTTCCATCGGCGAGTTCAACCGTGTCGGTCGATCCGTCGGCCCACACGGCGTGGTAGAAGTCCACCTGCTCGCCCTCGTCGGTCTCGCCGGTCACGTGGGCGATGAAGGGTGAGGACTCCTCGTTCCAGTTGGGGGCCTCGATGCCGAAGCGCACGATGCCCGTGCCGATCAGATCGGCCGCTTCCTGCTCTTGGGCGGTATCCGCCGGCTCGCTTGCCTGGGGCTGGGAGCCGCCGACCGCCCAGATGCCGATGCCGAGGCCCGCGACGACTGCCACGATCGCCGCGCCAATGGCTGCCTTGCGCCGATTGCCCTTGCGCTTCGGCTGTTCTCCGCCTCCGTCTTCGGCGTCGATCGCAGGCTGCTCGGCTGTTGGGTCGTTGCTCTCAAAGCTTCCCAAATCAACGGTCTCGTCGGTGACTGCGTCTTCGATGGTGCGCGTGCGCTCCTTGTTTTCGTCGTTCTCGAACATGGTCGTTCCCTTCCTGTCGCGGTTTGCTTCTTCGGGCGGCTTAGGGTTCTGACCACCTCCTAGAATTAGCTTTTGTCAAACGCCGTCCAAAAGTTTAATAACAGTATAACCCTCATAGATAAACTTTATTCGCGCCGACGGAACTTTTTTCTCAAGGCGAAGATGTTCTTCGTGTGCGTCCAGGCGTTCTGTAATGGTTGAACTTCCCGTTTGGCAAGAGCCGTTCTTGCATCGGAATCGCGCGGGTACATTCGAGGCATGGACAGCCATGAACGGAGGAAGCCATGCACGACACCGGAGCGCAAGAGATCTCATTCGGTGGCATCTTCGACCAGCTCGAAGATGACGAGCGCATTTCCGTGAGAGCGGGCGATTTCAAGGTCTTCCTGGCAAAGGTCCTCTCAGGGGTCGGGATCTCCGAGCCGTCTCTTGCCTTCTCCTACCGTGGCATCGAGCAGGAGGCGGCGGTTTCGCTAGAGCGCGTTGTCGAAAAGGCGGCGGCGAGCCTCGGCAAGCATCTTGCCAACGGCGTCGATGACGAGGTGATCTGCGACATAACGTGGTGGCGCGAGGATGTCTTGAAAGCCTGCCAGCACGTTTACGGCATCGTGCTGAGCCGCGACGACGATGGCGTCGAGGATATGATCGACGGCGTTCTGGCAGAGATCGGCGACGGGTTGCAGGACCGATCGACCGAGTTCGGGTACGAACTGATCTATGAGTATCTGCCAGAGCGAGAGAAGGTCATGAAGCTCGCCAAGCGCTTCGACGACGCCGCCCTCGCTGCGGCGGCAGACCGCCTCATCCGCAAGAGGTGGGGAGACGGCTACGAGATCCTGCTTGACGACGGGACGGTCGGCGATGAGCCTGCTTTCTACGTTGCGGCACCGAGGGATGAATCCGAGAGGGGTCGCTGCGACCAGCCCACTGCCGTTTTTATCGAATACGCGAGCGACTTCGAAGGCGACGCCTACGATCTCTGCTCTGCTGCCATCAGTGTCACGAACGAGGTCAATGCGCTTGCGGAGAAAGAGAGAGCGCGCGAGGAGGCCCCGACCGAGGTCGCCGACGCGGCGCGCGCAGTGGCGAGCGCAAGCGTCGCCGACGCGTGCGATAAGACCGCTATCCACCGTTAGAGAGGTTCATCACCTTGGCTGCAAGCGGCAAACGCGACATCAGAGGCCGCTTGCGCCTCGATTCGCCGATAGCAGGAAGGACACCCCAATGGCACTTTCGGACTATGAGCGCTACCAGCTTGAATGGATGATCCATCACGGGCACAGCCTGACCGAGCTGATAGAGGATATGTCGGAGCTTTCCTATGACCTGCCCGATGCGGAAGTCGGAGCGCTCTTCGACGCCTGGGAGGCCGACCGAGGGTTCGGCGGGGAGGTCTTTGCAAGCGAATCCGAATGGCGAAGCGCGGAAGGCGCTAAACAAGATGCCGATCAACTGTCCGTGCTCGATCGTCGCGTTGATTCCGCAATCCGCGAACGCGTCTTCGCCGAGCTGGGCAGCCGTCTCGGCTTCGGCTACGATGCGACCCGCGATGTCGAGGAGCGCCCGCGCTTTAAGGATCGCCTCGTCGTCTTGGACACCCGCGCCGGCTGGGACGGGCAGACCGATGCCCTGCTCTACGATCCCGGCGCGCCGAAGGATCTTACCCCCTTCATCATCGCCACGGGCTTCGATGCGGAGTCTGTGAGCTGGCGGTCCGGCTCCTACCGAAACGACCTCATGGACGCGCTCTGCGAGTTTCGTGGGACGGTCAACCCCAAGTGGGCGATCTCGGGCTGCACGCCCGACGACGTAATGGAGTTGCACGGGGATTCCTGTCGCATCGATCTCGATGCCGCCGAACAGATTGCTCGTGAGGTGAACGAGCGCCTTTCGAACGTAGATGAACTCTTCTCCGACGATTTAGCGGATTGCGTTGAGGAGTGGGTCGAGAAGGGGGTAATCGCCCGGGTTGCCACCGAGAACACCCCCGAGTGGTTTGCCGCGATCGCCAAGGCGCTCGGAGCGCAGATCGTCACCCCCGACTCAATCATGACGCTCGTAGAGAACCGCGACGGCCCCGAGGCTCGCGATCACTTTGGCGTGTTCGTTGCCGTCGAGCCGAGCGGTTCGTTCACGGTCTGCGACAACACCACCGGCGATTGCTTTGTCGAGACTTTCGAGACCATCTGGGGTGCCGAGGCGTACCTGTGTGGCGCAGACGCGCAGCGGGCCTACGAAATCGATCGCGAGGCGGCTGCAAATCTGGCAGCGCACGATCCGTCCGCCGTCGCTCGATCGGCTTCGGATGTGGCAAGAGCCGCAGGCCCCGAGGCGGGAACCACCCGCCGTTCCGTTTGCCAATAGGGAGTGATTGTCTATGAGCGTAAACGACTTCGTAGTCCTTGAGACCCTTGACAGCCCTGATGGGACGCAGAAGGGGCTTCTGTTCGATCCGCACGACCACGAGCAGCCCTATGCCGTCGCCTACGACTTCGACAGGGAGAGCATGACCTGGAGCGACATCAGCCACGAGTACACCATCGAGGAGGCGCTTGCCGAGTTCAAGCAGCTTCGCGACCCCCGGTGGCTCATCCGGGGCCTCACCCCGCAAGACATCGAGAGCGCCTGGGGCGAAGAGTTTGCCATCACCCATGACGACGCGCAGGAGATTGCGCAGGCCGCAAACGAGCAGACCGAGGAGTATCTGAGCGCCGAGACCGAGGACGTGCGCCGCCTCGTCGAGGATATTTGCCCACGCATCGAAGACAATATCACGCGCGAGCGCGATGTGAGCGAGTCCCACGAGCAGACGCTCGTCGGCGGCACGATGTACCTCGACGTCAACGGCTACGACTACGTGAGCGCCCGAGACACCGAGCAGGGTCGCGCCGTAAGCTCCGGGCGATCCTTTGAGTCTTCGGAGCGCTTCGTGACGTTCAGCTACTCCATGAGCCTTGTCGAGGAGGAGATGGCAAAAGAGGGCATACCTCTCACCCAACCGAACATCGCCTTCATGTCGGACAAGATCGCGAAGGCGCTGCACGCCGACGCGCAGGAAAACGCGGGCTACATCGCTTCCGATACGGTGGTGTATTGGAAGTCGTCCTGCCCCGACCAGGCGCAACGGCAGTCGCCGTCGCAGGTCGCCGACCACGCCCGCGCCGTCGCCCATGCCAGCGCCGAGGATCGGGACCAAGCTGCCGTTCAGAGCGCGCGGCAGGCTCGGTAGACGAGGAGGTGCGCATCTATGTATGTCGAGAGATACATGCTTTACAACCGCGACGACATGTACGACCGCATCAACGACGGCGGCTGGCGTTCCGACCTTGCCGACGCGCTCGGATACGACGACCCGGGCGACCTGACGGACGAGGAAGTCTATGGTCAAGCCGGATTCGAGGATCAGATCGACTTTGAGAAGGAGGTTGCCCGGATCGGAAGGCGCTTCGGCGATCGCTGCGAAGCTCGGCATCCCGAATGGGACGGTCGCTATCAGCTCATGGCGCGCGGGACCGTCGGGCGTTGGGACGGCATTAGCTCGGGTCATAACTTCTACTCGGGGCGGTGGGAGAAGGCACCTACCGAGAGCCATCCCCATCGTCACGTCCGCACGTCGCCTTTCGAATCCTTGGTCACGGACACGTGGCAGAGTCTCGCCGACGATGCCAACGACAGCTTCGGGCTTTTCAAGGATTGCGAGATCGATCAGATCTGGGAGGACCGCGAGGGCACGATTCACGTGCGCGGCATTCACCACGACGGTGAAGTGAACGTGGAGGTGCGCGCGGTCGCTCCTGACACCGAGGAGCGGGAGAACGACCGTTTCCTTGCATGGTACGTCGATGATTACGATCAGGACGCTCATAAGGCTTTTCTCGACGAAGCTTGGAAAGAGGGCGTCACTGCGAACATGGCGGGCTACTACGGCTATCAGTGGCCTTCTCTAGGTGAGGAATCGAGCGTTGCGGAAGTTCGCCACGCGCTCAACATGGGGCGACCCGTCGAGGTGGCAGGCTACCGCATCGACGGCTGCGATGCCGCTCGTCTGGATGACCCCGACGGCGAGGCGTTCTCCCTCGACCTTATCGCCGACGACGATGGGAAGACCTTTGCCTACTACTGCTCCGAGCTCGCCGACGAGGCGGGCGGCGTCCTCATGTTCGAGATCGGCCACGACGGGCCGTTCCGGTTGTGCTCCGATAACTGGCTTGCGAGCGACGACTATGCAAAGACCTGCGACCGCATAGCCTCGGGCGAGGTGTCGCCAGCCTTTGAAAGCGAAAACGCTAAGATTGCGGTCACCGGGGCGGCGGATTGCGGCTGCCACTGTCGGGTCGAAGACGAACCGGCTC
>OLNI01000576.1_pt1 | contig 30130 bp, 21 predicted proteins | sample 1672921 | NCBI WGS metagenome assembly OLNI01 (sample SAMEA3136737, study PRJEB25190) | human gut metagenome | biome: human gut; feature: human-associated habitat; material: faeces | place: Austria | collected 2013 | reverse complement strand
GGATGCGCGTCCAGCGACGGCTGCTCATGGCCCGCTTCACGATGCCGAGGGACGTGACGCCGAGAAGAGCGAGCAGCACGAAGAGCGCGACGGCCACACCGAAGGCGACGGCAACATTACCGTTGATGCTCGCATTGCCGAGCAGCCTAGGCAGATAGGAGTCGAGGTACACGGCCATGTGCCCAAAGCAGAGAATGCATGCGACAATGGAAAGCTCGGCCCTGATCGGCTTCATCTGACGGTAGAGAGCTTGTTCCTTGCCGAGACAGCCTATGAACATGACAATGGCAAAGAGCGCGAGGGCAAGCTCGCACTTTTGGATGAGATCGACAAGGGGCGTCCACAGCCAGCGGGGCACACCGAAGGTGGAGCCAACAAAGTAGAGCAGGTCGAGGATGACGGCAATGCCGTAGAAGAAAGAAGGATGCGCCTTGAGAGGGCGTCGAAGGAGGTAGACCGCCACTGCCGCGATAATCAAGAGGAAGAGGAAATTCATAGGGGCTCCTAAGGTTGCCAAAGGGTGAAGCTGACTGCATGACCAGCTTCATATGAGAAAAGAAGGGCGTCCGACGAAGGGGAGGATCGGACGCCCTTGAAACGGGGAGGGCTAGGATTGCCGAAGGAGGGGGACGCCTTCGAGTGTGAGCGAGGCGAGATGCCCCAGCGGCTCGTACAGAGTGCCGGCGGCCGCTGGCTCAAGCTGCGCGAAATAGCGCGGCGCCCAGGTCATCAGGTGCTCTTCCATGAAGGGGATGACCTGATCCGGCTGGTTGTCGCAAAGCCAGCTGAGTAGCACGAGCATGCGCCCGATATGGTCGACGGGCTCGCGGCTTTCCCCTTCGTGCAGTTCGATGCCGCGAGCGCGCATCCAGCGCTGCAGGGCGACGCACGAATCGCCGAACAGCACCGACTCCGAGTCGAGGTAGACCGACCCCCACGGGGGCGCGGCGAGCTTGCCTGGCCCCACGAACAGCCGATGGTAGTCGCGGTCGAGGTCAGCAGGGTCGGCCCCGACCGTGCACTGGAGCTGCTCGCCGATTTCCTCCAAGGCCGCCTTATCGCCATAGGGCCACTCGGCCGGAAGATCCGCGGACGCCAGGCCCTCCAAAAGCAGTTTGGCTGTCGAAGAAGAGGGCTTCTCAAGGAAGAGCGTTCCCAGTACCAGCGCGCAGGGCGCGGTGTTCTCAGCGGGCGCGTTCATGGCTACTCCACTTCGAGGGGGTTGGCTAGGTAGCCCTCGTCGAGGTTGTAGGTGTCGGAGTCGATGGCCTGGCAGCTTCCGATGACGAGGTTGGGGCCCGTGGTCGGCTCGGGCAGGGGCGGCACCTGGCAGAGATCGCCGTGCTTCTCGCGCAGCTCGTCGATGGGGCCGAACTCCAGAGCGCGCAGCGGGCAGGAGCCGACGCACATGGGCTGCTCGTCGTTGCGCACGCGGGCCAGGCAGCCGTCGCACTTGCGGGAGACCGACAGCTCCGCATCGATGCGCGGCGCGTCGTAGGGGCATGACTTCTGGCAGGTGCCGCAGCCGATGCACACTTCCGGGTCGGCGTTCACAAGGCCCGTCTCGGCGTCTTTCCGCATGGCGCCCGTGGGGCAGTTTTCCACGCAGGCGGGGCTGTCGCAGTGGTTGCAGGAGACGGCCAGATGGTAGTTGAAAGCCGTCTTGTTCCACGCCCCCTCGGGGGTTTTCTCCCAGCTGCCACCCTCGAAGTCGTAAATGCGGCGGAACAAGATGTCGGGCCCCAGGTCGTGGTAGTCCTTGCAGACGAGTTCGCAGGTTTTGCAGCCGGTGCAGCGCGAAGAGTCGAAATAGAAACCGTATTGCGTCATGGGAAGCCTCCTTAAGCCTTCTCGACCTGCACGAGCGTAGAGCCGGTCGACGGGCAGTTCTTGGAAATGGGCGACCAGTGGTGGCCGCTCAGGGTGTTGGCGTTGGCACCGATGTCCACGCCGTCGAACACCTCGCGCCGGTGGGCATGGGGCATGCCCACGACGCCGGGCATGATGCGCGCCGTCACGCGGGCCATGATCTGCACCTCGCCACGGTCGTTGAACACGCGCAGGGTGTCACCGTTCTGGATGCCGCGCGATTCGGCGTCGATGGGGTTGATCCACAGGCAATGACGGCAGGCCTGCTGCAGCTCCTCGATCACCTGGTAGCGGCTGTGGAACTGGTTTTTCGCCTTCCAGGTGGAGAACAGGAGGGGGTAGGTCTCGTTAACGTCGGCCACGCCCTCGATCTCGGGGAAATAGCTGGGCACCGGCCGCACCACGTCGCGCTCCCCGTTGTGGAACGTCCAGGTGTCCCGTATGGTGGCCAGGCGCTCGGAGTACAGCTCGATCTTGCCCGAGGGAGTCGTCCGGGGGCGTCCTTCCGGGTCCTCGACGTAATCTTTGAGCGCGATGAAGGGGACGGCCTCGACGGGATCGCGCCAAAAGCCCATCTCCAAGCCCTCCTGGAAGGACGGGGCGTTGCCGTTGGGGGCCGAGGGGCGACTGTACTCCTCGTAGCGGGTCTCCATCCATTCCTCCCATGTCTTGCCTTCGGTGAACTCGTCGCGCAGGCCGAGGCGCTCGGCGAGATCGGCGACCCAGTCGTAGGAGAGGCGGCATTCGAACTGCGGCTCTTGCACGGGGCGGCCGAAGACGAAGCCGAGCGCGGAGCCGCCGGTCACGGTGGAGACCATGTTCATGCGTTCCTGGTACATGAGATCGGGCAAGATGATGTCGCAGAAGGGCAGGGAGGTAGACATGATGACGTCGCAGCCGAGGATGAACTCGCACTTGCTCTCGTCCTCGAGGATGGTGGCCGCCCAGTTCAAATCCGAGCTGGAGTTGCCGAAGCAGCCGGCCTCGTAAAGAGCGAGGAACTTGATGCCGACCTCGAGCTTGTCGCCACCCTGGATGCCGTCGGTCAGTGCGGTCATCTCCAGGGGATGGTCCATGGCGTTGAAGCGCCCGGAGATGGAGATCTTCTTGGTGACGGGGTTTTCGCCGATGGGCACCGAGTTCCACATGCCGCCGTCGAAGTTCATCTGCATACCCTTGCCGTTGAGCCCCGGGCAGGTGCCCGCTCGGCCGATATTGCCGGTGATGACGGGGAGGGCGGCGATGGCGGCGGCGTTCCATTCGCCGTTGTGGCGGCGCTGGGGCCCGAAGCCCTGGGTGATGAAGCAGGTCTCATGGTCGGTTATGAAGTGCGCCAGGTACGTGATCTTCTCGGAGGGAAGGCCGCAGATGGGGGCCGCCCACTCGGGCGTCTTGGGGATATTGTCGTAGCCGGTGCCCATGATGTAGTCCATGTAGGAGGAGTTCGCCGGAGCCGATTCGGGCATGGTGTCGGCGTCGAAGCCGACGACGTATTTGTCCAGGAAGGCCTTGTCGTGCTTGCCCTCGCTGATGATGACGTAGGCGATGGCGCTTGCCAGGGCGCCGTCGGTGCCGGGGTAGATAGGGAACCACTCATCGGGGTTGCCCGAGGACCCCTCGCCCAGGCGGTAGTCGACGAAGGCGACGGGGATGCCGGCTTCCCGCGCCTTGGCCACCTCGTACACTTCCCCCATTCCGCACATGCGCGATTCGCCCGAGCCGCAGCCGAAGAACAGCCCGCAGTCGGCATCTTTAATGGCGGAGGTGTTGCTTCCGAGGCCACCGGCACAGTCGAAGGTCTGGCCGTCGAAGCCGAAGAGGTAGTTGGCGGTCTGCGCGATCTGTCCGTTGGACTCGGAGTTGATGGTTCCCAGATGTCCGCCGGTGAGGTTGAACAGGCGCTGGATGGGGTAGTTGCGGGTTCCCGTTGCGCACAGGAAGAACGCCTCGGGCCCGTAGGTGTCAAGGGTGTAACGGTACTTCTCGGCGATGATGTCGAGCGCCTCGTCCCAGCTGATGCGCTCGAACTCGCCTGAACCGCGCTTGCCGGTGCGCTTCATGGGGTACTTGAGGCGATCGGGGCTGTTGATCCACTTCCGCACAGAGCGCGCCTTCAGGCAGGAACGGAACGAGACGCCACCGAACTCGTCGTCGCCTTCGGTGTCGTTGTCGACCCAGCGCAGGGTTCCATCCACGACGTGGCACTTCAGGGGGCAGGCGACGAAGCCGCAGTGGCAGCAGCTCTGCCAGATGACCTCTCCCTCCTCGGGGATGTCGTTGGCCACGACGTCGGTGGTTCCCGTTTGCGCGAGGTCTTCGCCCTTCTCTGCCGTTTGGGGTGCGCAGCCGAAGAGGGAGCTTGCGGCCCCTGCTCCGGCCATGGCCGCTAAGGCCGATAGGGTAGAGCCCTTGACGAACCCCCTCCGCGAGACGGTCCTCTCTGTTGCTTGTGCCATAAATGGTCTCCTTTCTCCTCGAGGCGACACCCCTCCGGTGTCTGTGCCGTCTGATGCCAGTTTGGCCTCGGAAGAGCGGCTTGTGTGAGACCCTGTTTTGGTGAAAAGTCGTTTTCAGCTGTCAACCTTTTTCGTGAATTACCGAGAAATGCCTGATGGCAGAGAGATTGGAGAGGAGCGAAAGATGCCCCGCTTGCGGCGGTTCTCCTCCTGATCTGGTAGACTTCGGTTTGTTCGCAGTTGAAGAGGGGGTCGCAATCGGTGAAGCTGTTCGATGTGGGCAAGGTCGTTTCATCGTCGATCGGCATGGCGGCGGCCATGTCGCTCTCGTCGCTGTTCTTGTGGAAAAGCGACTGGCTCTCTGTCCCTTCGGGGGCCTTCTACGGTTCCCATGGCGTGGGAATTGCAATTGGCGTCGTGGTGAGCGCGGTGGCGATGCTGTGGTGCACTCTGTCGCGGCGGTCGCTGCGCCATTTCGGGATGGGCGTGGTTCCCTGCGTCGCCCTTGCGAGCTTGCTCGTGTCCGGCCTGCCGATGGTGGAGGGGACGGCTCAGTGGGTGCTCGGCATCGCGATTCCCGTTGCGGGCTCCTATGCGCTTGTATTCTCGTGGTTCTACGTTATATCGTTGCGCGATATCGAGGTCAGTTTGATGACGCTGCTCTTGGCATGGGTGGTGAGCTTTTTCGCAAGGACGTTCTTCGAATCCTTTACGGGCGCGGCGGTGACGCTGGCGATTTCAACGGCCCTTATGGCCGCCAGTTGGATATTGCTTCTCGCGCAGAACCGCCAGATCGACCTTGCCTCGCCGATGGCGACGTGCTCTTTCGCTGACAACCGGGTGAGCTATATCCACGGGCTCGGCAGTTTCTGGCGCAGCGTGCTGTACTGCGGAGCCTTTGCCTTTCTCGGCGGAGTGGTGCGGTTTCTCTCCATCGACACGACGGCGATGACGTTTGTCAACTACGGTTCCGCGCTCGCGGGGCTGTTCGCCCCCATCGCCCTTATGCTGCTGTGGCGGTTTCGGACGGTGCGCTATACCATCGACGGTGTGTTCCGGCTGGCGTTTCCCCTGATCGTGGTGGCTCTCGGGGCGCTTCCGTTCGCCTATGGGACTCCGCTTGTCGTTGCGGCCGCGCTTCTGTACATGATTTACAGCTTTCTGTCGCTGAGCGTTCAGATCCTCGCCGTTCAGGTGTCGCACGACTACGGCATCGACCCGGTGTTCTGCCTGAGCTTCCAGACGCTCGTTTGCGTAGCCGCGCAAGGTCTGGGGTACCTTCTGGGCGCTTTGGCCCCCTGCGGCACGGCATTCGACGTCTCCCCGTATGCCGTTATAGCTCTCGGGTCGGTGTGCTTTCTGGCGCTTGTTCTGTACGGAACACGGGCGCTTCATCCCTCGCGCTCGGAGACGAGCCGGCCCATCGAGTTCCTGTCGCTGGCTCGGACGCGGGAGGGCGCGACCGATCCGGCGTCGGATGGCGCCATCGACTTGGATGCGGACGACGCGATCGCGGAAGAGGCCCTGGGAGATGCCGAGCAGCCGCACTACGAGGATAAGACGGCCCTCCGGTGCGACCTCATCGGGAGGAAGTACGCCTTGTCGCAGCGGGAAATCGAGGTGATGGCCCTGGTGGCGCGAGGGCACACCATCTCCTCCATCGCCACGGAGCTGTTCATTTCCGACAACACGGTGAAGACGCACCTGCGCCGGCTTTACCAGAAACTGGACATCCACAAGAAACAGGAGCTGTTCGCCCTCATCAACAGCTACGTCGATTAGGGGCGATTAGGGGTCGATGGAGGGATGCTTGTCCTCGTCGACCTGCGTCCTCTCATATTTTCTTTGCGAAGAGGGCGCGAGACGGCTATACTGTACCAGTTTGAACCAAACGCGGCGGGCGACCAGAGGGTTTGCCGCGGCGCGTGAGCAGGAAAGGAAACATCCGTGGCAAGCATTTCTACCGCCGATTTCAAGAACGGCATGTGCATCATCAACAACGGCAAGATGTGCACCATCGTCGAGTTCCAGCATGTGAAGCCGGGCAAGGGCGGCGCGTTTGTACGCACTAAGCTCAAGGACATCAAGACCGGCCGCGTGGTCGACTACACCTTCAACGCCGGCACGAAGTTCGATTCCGTGCGTCTTGAGTCCAAGAAGATGCAGTACCTCTACAACGACGGCGCCGATTACTGGTTCATGGACAACAGCACGTTCGAGCAGATGCCCGTCTCCGCCGATATGGTGGGCTCCGCGGCCGATTGGCTGAAGGAGAACGACGAGGCGACGCTGCTGTACGCCGGCGACGAGCTCATCAGCTTGGAGCCCCAGATGTTCGTGGAGCTCGAGGTCACCCACACCGAGCCGGGCTTCAAGGGCGACACCGCCACCAACACGCTGAAGCCGGCCACCCTGGAGACGGGCAAGGAGGTGCAGGTGCCGACGTTCATCGAGATTGGCGACGTCCTGCAGATCGACACCCGCGACGGCCGCGTCATCAAGCGCGTGTAAAGTTCCGCCGCCGTTTCAGTGATCTTGGGTCTCCCTTCGGGGAGGCCTTTTTTGTGCTCCAGACAAAATGCCCTCGCGATTTTTCCGAAATATTGCGTTTGTTAGCATTCGGGGGGTCATTTTCGGAGCGCCCCCCATCCAGTTCAGTGAATTTGGGCATAATTCCTCCGTTATGTCCCCCGTTATGAGCTGAAAACAGGATCCAAACAGGGTCGTTTGGGCCATCTTTACGCTAACAAACGCAATTTCTTGGAAAAGATGGCCATGCAAATGTTCTGGGAGGACGAGATGGCTCTACGAAAGAGCGCGAAAGACTATGCGGGCCCTATTCCCGGGCGAAGAAGGCGAAGGCGACGCCGCCCGGGCCGACGTGGGTGCCGATGACGGCGCCGACCTGCGTGAGGGGCAGATCGTCCGGCACGGCGGACTCGTCGGCGGCTGCTTCTTCGGCGGCTTTCGCCTGTGCCAGGCTGTCGGCGATGTACTTGCGGGCCGTCGCGTCGGAGAGACCCGAGTAGGCCACCCAGATGGGCCGCGTGAAGTCGATGCCGCCGGCCTCGTCGATCTTCTGGAACACCATGTTCTTCGATTGCCTGGAACCGCGCGCCTTGCCCAGCACCACGACGTCGCCATCGACGACGCCCACCACGGGCTTAATGGAGAGCATGCCGCCCACGAGCGCCGCCGCTCCCGAGATGCGGCCGCCGCGGCGCAGGTACTCCAGCGTGTCCAGGGAAGCCACGAGCCGGATGTCCTTCTTCTCCTGGTTGAGGCAGTAGGCGATGTCGGCGGCGGAAAGCTCCTCGTCGCGCAGGGCCCAGGCGCGCTCGGCGAGGATACGCTCGCCGATGGTGGCGTTCTCGCTGTCGACCACGAAGACCGACTCCTTGAAGGGGGCCGCGGCGATGCAGGCGCTCTGGTAGGTGCCGGAGATGTGGCTGGAAAGCGTGATGCAGACGACCTCGTCGCCGGCATCGACGGCCTCTTGGAAGAGGTCTTGGAACACCATGGGAGGGATCTGGCTCGTGCGGGGTAGATCGTCGGTTTCCACGAGGCGCTCGAAGAATTCCTCGCGCGAAAGGTCGACGCCCTCGGCGTACTGTTCGGAGCCGAATGCGATGGTCATGGGGATGATGGTGATGTCGTGGGCGCGGGCGTAGTCCTCTTCCATGTCCGCCGACGAGTCCACGATGATGCGAATGGCCACAATGCCTCCCTCGAAGTCGTTTCCCTTATTTTATCGTCCGTACGCGGGGCCTCGGCGAGGCGACGTAAAGGCAAGTAAATTGTTCATAATTTGGGAACGGTTTCTCGATTGACAGCGAGCCGCAAAAGTGGCCGCTGGGAAGTGTTCAGGAGCGGCGCATTTCGCGGGCGAGCAGGGCGCGAGCCTCCTCGTGGCATTCGGGGCGGATGAGGTAATAGGTGAGCGCCTCGACCACGGTGGCGAAGGCCACGCCGCGGCCGACGATCTTGAAGGCGGAGATGCCGAAGCGGGCGGACGTGTCGGCGACCTCCTCGGCGGTGAACTGGACGGGGTGCCCTGAAGCATGGTCGAAAAAGTCGGGGCGGCCGCTTTTGCAGGGGAAGGGTCGCAGAATGCCGTCCTGCTGATCGGTGCTGTTGTGGCGGTAGTGCTCGGCGCGGTGGGGGCAGCCCGGCACACAGAACTCGTTCACCATGATCTCGGCCTTCCCGGGCGCGGCGAGAGCGCCGAGAACCACCGGGTCTTTGTGGATGTTGTAGGAGAGCACGATCCAGTCATAGGCGCGGGCTAGGCCGTTGAAGGTGGCGGCGTCGGCCACCTCGCGCGTGGTGGAGAGCACGAGCGGCATGCCGTAGTTCTCGCGCAGGTAGGCGCCGGCCGCGTCGTCGTAGACGATGGCCTCGCCGCCGAAGCGGGCGGCGGCGAGGCAGATGTCGTTGAGGTAGGGGTCGGCGAGTGTCTCCTCGCTGACGAGGCTGTTGGTGAAAGTGAGGCGCGGCACCAGGCCGTACTCGGCCATGATGGCGAAGGTACGCTCCATGGCGGCCGGGGAGGTGCGCTCGCGCAGGTAGGTGCGGCCCCCGTTCATGACGCAGCCGGGGAAGCAGCCGTAGAGGCTCGTGACGGCCACGCCCTCGCGGGCCATCTCCGGCCGCTCCCTCAGAAGCCGCACGAAGAACAGATTGAGCCCCAGATTAACGGTGAAATCGGGAAGGGTGTAGTTGATCATAGGACTCATCTCCTGCTTTAGAACATGCACATCTCGAGGTCTTCTCCCAAGATGGAGTGGATTTTATTGTACATGGAATCGGGCTTGTTGGCCTGCCAAGTGGGCTTTTCCATAGAGAAGAGCACGGCCTCGCGCCCCATGAACTGATCCATGGGCACCGTGTCGTCCACGGTGATGGCGCTCTTGGGGCACAGGCTCTCGCAGCTGCGGCATTGCACGCAGGCGGCGGGGCGGTGCACGAGACCCCAGAAGTCGCCGTCCTCGGCTTTGTCCAGGGCGCCGGTGGGGCAGAACACGGCGCACATGCGGCAGGAGCTGCAGGCATCGGTGTCGATGAGCACGCGCCCGATGACGCGGTTCTTCACGGCGTCGGCCGCCGGCTCGCCCAGGCGGTTCAGGTAGTTGTACAGAAGCGTGCGTCGGGTGGGGACGAAGCGGGAGAGGGTGCCCTGGGCGTTCACCTTGCGGTAGCGGGGGCTCATTGGCTTAGGTGCGGGAGTGTCGTCGGTCAGGCCCAGCCCGTCGGCCACGGCCTCAGCAGCCAGGTTCGCGGAGGTGTCCAAGCCGCCCGCGAGGAAGGCGCGGCGGCCGGGGTCGGCCGGAGCTTCAGTGGCGGGGGAGTCGGCACCCTCTTGGGCGGCCTGGGCTGTGGTGCCCTTCTCGGCGGCGCGCTCGGCCCGGGCGGCCAGGGCGCTCTCGGTCGTGGTGAGCCGTGCGGGCATCTCGTCGGTGAACTTCACGGAGAACGATGAGCCGAAGGCGCTCATGAGCGATTCGGCACTCTCGATGACGTCCATCACCTGCGTGCCGCCGGGCTCGTGCTCGCAGCCCTCGCAGTGGGCGCAGACGAGGGTGCCGTCAAGGGAGCGGTAGGCGGCCATGGCAGCGATAAGCGACTCGTCCACGCGCCCCAGGCAGGGGGCTTCCACGAGCATCGCCTCGTCGAGGGCCGGGGCGTCCTTCTCCTTCAGACCCAGGGCCCCGCGCCAGCCCTGGAGGCGGGCGGCGTCCTCGTGCTTCTTGCGGGCGGCGCGCACGGCCTTCTCGCAGGCGATAACGGGGTGACCCTTGGTGGCCACGATGGAGCGCTTGAGGGCAGCTGTGAGCTCGGCGTCGGTGGGGGTGCGCACCTCGATGGCCGAGGTGGGGCAGGCCGCCGCGCAGGTGCCGCAGCCGATGCACTTCTCCGGGTGCACGGAAAGCTCGCCGTCCGTCAGCTCCAGGGCGCCCGAGGTGCAGGCACGCACGCAGCGCAGGCATTCCACGTTGCGGTTGCGCATGACCACGCAGCGCTCGTCGTGGACGGCGATCTTGTCGCTCTCGATGGAGCTTAAGAGGTTGATGAGGCTGTCGAGGAAGGCCATGGCTCACTCCTTCTCTTCGAGGCCTGCGCCGGCGAAGGCCAGATTCTCATCGAGGTCGCCCACGGCGTCGGGCACAGAAGCGCCGGCGCGATTGCGGGCTGGCTTGGGGGCCAGCAGCGGGAAGGTAATGGCGTGCTCGGGGCATACCTCGGCGCAGGCGCGGCACTTGCTGCAGTCGGCCAGCGTTGTCTCGCCGGCGGCGATGTCGTGCAGGTTGATGCCCTCGGGGCAGGCGCGCACGCACAAGTCGCACGAGGCGCCGCGAGACTCGGCCAGGCACTTCTCGGCGTTAAGATGCGGGCGGAAGGTGAGGTTCAAGCCGCTCATGAGGGAGAGCAGGGCGCCCAAGGGGCAGAACTTCGCGCACCAGCGGGGCAAAAGGATCACCTCGGCGGCGATGAGCGCGATGAACGCGATGATGGTCCAGGTGGTCTCGCCGAAGGCGAACAGGCGCATGACCAGAAGAACCGTGGCGAAGGTGAGGCCCACGGGGCACACGAGGCAGAACACGGGAAAACCGAACACGAGCGTGCTGCCGAGGGCCGCGGCCAGGATGCTGTGGCGGCTGTCGATCTTCACGCCGTGGGACTTGCCGCAGGGGCTCGCGCAGGAGACGCAGCCAGAGAGGGCCTTTTTCTCCTTCTTGGAGAGGGGCTTGGCCGCGGCTGGGGAGGGGCGACCAAGGTCGCCCCCTACGGAGGCTGTTGCGGCATCGGCGCCGGCCGTATCTTTGCGGTTCTTGGCGGACACGCCCTCGCAGGCGGCGAACTCGCGGCGGCGCTTGGGGGCGGAGAGGAAGTGCACGGGGCATATCCAGGAGCAGAACACCTTGCCGAGTACGATGCAGATAACGAACACTGTTGTCACCGAGATCACGGCCAAGGGTATGGCGGTCTTCTCGGCCAGAAGCGCCATGAGCGCGCCCAAGGGGCACAGGAGCGTGAGGGACTCGAATCCGATGCCGCAGATGTTGCCGATGCCCCCGGCCGCGAAGTAGCCCACGGCCGCTACGGCCAGGATAGCCAGCGCGATGACCATGCGGAGGCGATAGGTCCTCGTCTTGTTCTCGTTCATGATTAAGACCTCCTCCTAGGAAAGCGGCACGACGACGATGGCGCGATCAGTGGCGCCCGGGGCGATGGCCCCCGCGGTCAGGGAAATGCAGGCGTTCTCGCAGGCGCCGCAGCCGTTGCAGCGATCGACGTCGACGACGGGCACATGGTCGTAGCCCAACTCCAGGGCGTCGAAGGCGCAGGCGTCCACGCACTCGTGGCAGCCCATGCCGCGCTGGGCCAAGCACCAGTCGCGGTTCACCTCGGCCACGCCGAGCACAACGTTGCCCACCTCGCCGGTTTCCGTATTGCCCAGCACGGCGCCTGCGGGCAGCCCAAGGGCCCGGGTGGGGCACACGTTCACGCACTGCGGGCCGTTCGCCTCGTTCGTGCAGAAGTCGCACCAGCCGGCCTTGAAGTCCATGGATGGGGTGCGCATGTTCAGGATGCCGTCCTCCAGGTGGGTGGGACCGATGGCGCCCTGGGGGCACACCTCGCGGCACTTCTCGCAGTGCAGGCAGCTGCCCCAAAGCTTCACCTCGTCCTGGCCGCCGGGCGGGCGCAAAAGCGTCTTGCTCGGCACGATCTTCGCGCCGGCGCCCACGGCAACGAGCGCACAAGCCCCCACGGCCCCCAAAGCGAAGGTGCGGCGGGTGAGGCCCACGCTCTGCTCGCGCTTCTCGGCGGGCGCCTTTTTCTCCTCGGCCATTTACTCCTCGCCTTCTTTCTCGCTCTCGTCTTCTCCATCGGCCAGAAGGTCGCGCAAGAATTCGCCGTCGCTTTGCAAGAAGCCCAGGGTAATGAGGCCCACGCCGCGGTAGAAGGCGGTTTTGGCGAATTTGGCGATGTCCTCGGCCATCATGGGGTACCAGCGCAGCAAATGGTCTTCCAGGAAGTTGCGTTGCTGCAGAAGATAGCTCACGGCCAGCTCCTCGTCGTCTTTCTGCAGCGCCTCGATGGTGCGGTCGATGAGGATGGTCATGAACTCCAGCTCGTAGGAGAGATGGTCCTCGCTCTCCTTCTCGCTCTCCAGCTTCTCCAGGCCGGCGGCGCGGTAGAGCATGAGCACCTCGTCGCGGGCGTCCGACATCGTGAGGCGCTTGGGGTTGGTGTACACGGACTCGAAGGGATAGGCCGCCGAGTAGGCGTCGTTTCCGCTGCCGATGAAGGTGCCCGAGAAGTCGCGGGACAAGTCGGTCAGCACATCGGCGTCGGCATGGGACAGGTAGCTCACCACCAGGCGATGGCCGCGGTCCATGGAAGGCTCGTCGGTGCGGGCCGGAAAGCGCATCTCGCGCAGGGCGGCGAGGAACGTCTCGTCCACCTCGGTGCGAAAGAAGCGGCAGAGCAGCTGATAGGTGGCGCGACGCCCTTCCAGGACGTCGATGAGGGTGGTTTCTTGGGCAGTCATGGGATACTCCTTTGAGGATTTCGACGGGAACTTCGGGGGAGGGGCTTAGAATTCGTCGAGGACGCCGGTGGCCATAGCCTTACGTCCCAGGTCGGTGATGACCCAGGCGTCGCGCCACTCAACCAGGCCGCTCGTCTCGAGCTTGTCTATGAAGTAGCCGCAGAAGCGCCGGGGCTTTTCACAGAGCGGGTCGGAATCAATGGCGCCGTTGAGTTGGGGGGTAGTGGCGCCCCCGTCTGCGGAAACCATGCTCATAATGCGGGCGTAGAGCGGCGCGTAACGCGGCTCTACGCCGATGATGGCCTCAAGGGCCCCGGCGTCTAGGTAGTGGGCCACGGCGGCGCGTCCGGCGTCGGTGGCCAAATAGGTGGCAGGCGCGGCATCGGTCACCACGAGGTACTCCTCGCCGTCCTCGCCGATGATGAAGTTGTCCTCGGTGAGGCAGATCTCCTCGTCCTGCTCGACGATGGGCGCGTCTTCCTGGGCGCCCTCGCTTTCCACGGCCCCGGTCTCGGTGAGAAGGCGAAGGAGCCGGGCGGTGTCGAAAACACTCTTCGTGTTGGGGTAGGCCGCGTCCACATCGGCGACGATAGCCTCCGCCATGCGCGGCTCATCGGCGTCGGCGGCCTGCACAACGGCCAGCGCGCGGAACTTCTGACCCGGCATGCCGGCAAGCAGCTTGTCGATGCGCTCGGCGGGCGCGAGCACCACGGGCTCGGGCACGATGGACTTGTCCGCGTCGGGAATGGGGGGCAGGTAGTCGGCGACGTACTGGTCCTCGGCGCTGGGGGCCTCGATTTCGATTTCCGCCAGGGGGTCGAAGTCGTCGTCAATGGTGAACACGTCGATATCGCTCATGGGAGGTCCTTTCTACAGGGTGGTGGCCATGCCACCGACCATGGTCTGTACGGTGGGCAGCGTTGGCACGGGGCTGTCGTCGGTCGGGTAGGCTGAAGGGGTAAGAGAGGCGAAGCGCAGGCCGTCCTTCATGTAGATTCGCGCGATTTCCATGGACAGCGCGTCGGCATTTTCGATGCGGTCGTCGGTGAAGTACGTGCAGACGATGCGGTTTGCGCCCGTGGACTTGGCCGCCTCGAACAGGATGCGCCCGCGATCGTAGGCACGGCGCTTGTGATTGATGGTCTCGGTGTCGCTTAAGGCATCGCGGGTTGGCAGGAAGCCGTTCACGAGGCCGCAGATGACGGCGAGCTCGCCATGGCGGCCGAAGGCGCGCCGGTAGGACACGACGGCCACGGCAGCGCACGCATCGGGCGCGGGGTCGGTGAGCACCATCGTCGCGAAGGCGTCGGCATCGAAGGCGCTCATGGCGGCCAGAGCCTCCTGCTCCGCGTCGGTCAGCGCGCAGCCGGCCTGCCCAAGCGCGTCTGCCGCCTCGGCTCCCGTGGCGCCCTCGAGGTTTTGGCGTAGCTCCTGGAAGCGGGTGATGGGCTCCTCGAACTTGGCGAAGAACACGGCGTCGCGCTTGTCGGCGGGCAGTGCCGCGAGCCGGAAGAAAGCGTCGGCCGCGGTCAGGTTCCGCTCGCGGGCGTAGGACAAAAGCTCGCTGAACGCGTCGGAGCGCACAAGCCAGTCGCCCAGGCCCAGCCAGCTGCGCCAGGTGGTGAAATCGCGCTCGTCGGCGAGGAGTTTGGCCGCGGTGCGCGTGCGCACATGCCCGCAACGGGCCTCCTCGCGCGGATCGCCCTTGGCCTTGCGGGGCCCCGCGTCTATGACGCAGGGGATGCCGCGTTCCGCAAGGCGGCGGCCGATGCTCTCCATCCACAGGCGATGGGGGCAGGCCACGGTGATGGCGCCGGGATCGGTACCTGCGGCAACGGCGTCGGCCACCGTGCGCGCGACTTCGTCGAATTCCTCGGCGGGATGGGCGCAGGCGATCTTCTCCACAGCGACGTCTTCGTGCTGGCGCTCAAGCTCCGCCACGGCGTCTGCCGCCTCGACCAGGTTTGTAAAGCCAGCGGGGTTGGGGTAGTCCTCCTCGCCGTTGCTCGCGTTCAGGTCGCAGCCTGCGACCACCAGCGTGGCGGCGCCCAGGCGACCGAGGAAGCGCTGGGCCGAGGCGCTCAAAGTGCCAAAGTCGGGGACGATGAGAAGGCCGCCTTCGTCCAGGAGGGTGCGCGCTGCAGCGGCCCCGCCCTCGGTGGCCAGGGCCTCTTCGGCCAGCGTGGCGGCCTCCACGGGCAGAAGGGCGCGCCGGGCCTCAAGATTCTCGTTGAGAAGGGCCCAGATGCGCTGCTCCTCGGCGCTGATGAGCCAGCCCTCATCCCGGGAGACGCCGTCGGCGATGCCCTTATAGAAGAATTTGGTCATGGCGCGCAGGCGCCCGGGCTTAAGCCCGCTGACCTTCAAATCCTCCAGAAGGACGTCCCGCTCGTTGTCGTCGAGCAGCCGCGCGTCGCGCGAAAAGCCGTTCCCGGCCCCGGCGATGACGGCAAGGGCCGCTTCCAGAACCGAGAGAACGTCTTCGGGCGCAAGCCCCGCGTCTTCGGCAGCGGCGCGCCACCGCGCGGCGGTAGCGCCGTCCGGCGCCGCGATGAGCACGGGGCGCCCCGATGCTGAAGACGCGGCAGCCAGGCTCAAAAGCTCGCGGCCCACGTCGTCGGAGGCATCGTGGCGCACGACCACGCAAGCCCGTTCTCGGTGCTCTTTCAGGAATTGGTCGAGGTCTTCCGATGACCTCAGGATATTCGCACTCACTTGTCGGCCTCCATCCTTATCGGATGAAGCCCTCTGCATTGAAGCCCCCCAGCTTCATGGGCGAGTGTACGGTGACAAGTATGCCCCGCACGGGCCCGCGCGTCTAGTCACTATTTTTTATGATGCGGCCCATCTGCGGTTTCATCGAAATCCAGGACGATGCGCTGGGAGAGGTCGATGAGCTCCTGGCGGTTGTCGGAGCCGGTTTTCTGGTAAATGTGGCGGATGTGGGTGCTCACGGTGCCGGCGGAGATGAACAGCGTCTCCTGGATGCGCTGGATGGTGCGGCCCTCCAAAAGCAGCGGCAGCACATCGCTCTCGCGCGGCGTCAGCCCGAAGCGTTCTACGATAACCGGCACCGGGTCCACGGCGGCGACGGCCTCCTCGGGCGCGGCGTCATCCTCCGCGGTCGGCACGGCCCGGCTCACCTCGCCGATGCCCAGCTTGACGAGATCCACTTCCGTGAACAGGAACAAGTGCGCGATGAGCAGCACCGACACGGCCAGAAGCGTCATGAGCGCGAGCCCGTAGGGGGTCATGCCCGGGCCGACGTTGTACCCGAGCAAATGCCCCAGCACCTCGCCGCCGTACAGGGCCACGAAACCCAATCCCAGGCAGCGGGCCACGTTGATGCGGAAGCTCGTGGCCACGTCGATGCACAGGATGTACAGGATGATGGTGTAGCAGGTGTAGCCGGCGAACACGAGCGTGCTGAAATAGGTGGCGTTGTCGCCGAGAAACGGCGTGAGCAAACATCCCAGGCACAGCACGAGCACCGAGAAGCGGTAGGCGTAGAAGATGCCGTCGCGCACGCAGAACAGGGCGATCAGCGCCAGCAGGAGCGTGGCCATGGTGCCGGCCAGAAGCAGGTAGATGCCGTAGGCGTCCTGAACCACATAGGCGTTGGAGCCGCCCACCACGTCGAAGAAGCCCGAGATCAGGCCCACGAGCAGCGAGCCCGCCAGCGTTTTGACGAGCAGTCCCACGGTCGAACGGGAAAGCGGTTCCCGCTCGGGGAGCATCGTCGCCGCCGGGTTTTGGGCGGTCTCCCGCCGCTGATCGCGGAGCAAAAGCCACGCCGAGCCGAGCGGAGTTGCGGCGATGATGGCCAAGGCCGCAGGGGCGGGCAGGATGCACAGGAAGAACCCGAGGATGAACGCGACGCACGACCCGACGGCCAGTTCCACCAAGGCCACCCGGCCCCCAATGCCGAAGAAGCGCTCGCCCCAGCAGACGAACAGGGCCGCCGAGCCCGAGCCGGTGAGCACGCTGCTGAACACGAGGGCGCCCATGCCCACCGAGCTGTCCGTCTCCCCGAAGGCTGCCAGGATGCTGCCGAGCGCCATGGCCCCTGCGGCTCCCCACAAGATGAAGCGGTTGTCGGAGAGTCGGTCGGTGCGGCCCAAGGCGACGGCCACGAACAGCATGGTGACCACCATGGTCACGAGCGACAGCGTCAGTTCCACATAAAGGGGCGCGCGCGGCTCGTCAGCGAAGCTGTAGGGCACGATGCTGTTGAACATCATGACCGTCCACAGCCACAGCAGGCTGTAGCCTCCCATGCGCGTTGTCGAGATACGGTTCCCCAGCATGGCATTCCAGGTGGCTCGAATGCTTTCCATGAATCCCCTTCTGTCTGAGTGCACTCCTCCTCGCGGTATGGGGGAAATTATAGGGGAGGGGAGGGCTTTCTCACGGCGCTATTACTATACTAAATTGAGAATAACTAAGAGCAACAGCGCGAAATCCCAGTTCAGAGCCTTTCAGAAAAAACCCTCAGAGACAAAATCATAAGTTTTCATGATGCGGTACGAGGCATTCGAAGGGGTTTCGCCGATGCTCGCCGTGCCTTGCAAGCATTACCTTTTCGTCATGTCGCGGCGCTGGGCCCCCCAATCTCTGCACGGTGCCCGTGACGGTTGAGGCTCGTCGTCCGGCGAGGGCGCGAGCGATAAGAGTACGCAAGTACAAGAGAGTAGAGAGAAGGAGGAAAAGGTGAGCAAGTCTCTGACAATGTCCCGTCGCTCGTTCGTGAAGACTGCGGCCATCACGGCCGGAGCCGCGGCCGCGCTCGGCGCCCAGACGACCACCGCCTTTGCCGAATCCACGTACCCCGAGGTTATCGGGAACGACACGGTAGTGGTGAAGACCTGCTGCCGCGGGTGCGGCAAGATGGAGTGCGGCGTCAAGGTCGTCGTGCAGAACGGTCGCGCCATCCGCGTCGAGGGCGACGAGGGCGCCTGGCAGTCCATGGGCAACTGCTGCACGAAGTCGCAGTCGTCCATCCAGGCGGCATACCACCCCGATCGTTTGCACTACCCCATGAAGCGCACGAACCCCAAGGGCGAGGAGCCCGGCTGGGTGCGCATCTCCTGGGACGAGGCGCTCGACACCATCGTGGACAACCTGCGGGAGATCACGGCCAAGTACGGCGGCGAGGCCATCGCCTGCCAGGTGGGCACGTCCCGTATCTGGTGCATGCATTCCGAGTCCATTCTGAAGAACATGCTCGAGACGCCGAACAACATCGAGGCCTGGCAGATCTGCAAGGGCCCGCGCCACTTCGCCGGCACCATGGTCTCCGGCTTCGGCTGCTCCTGGATGGAGACCATCGAGCGCCCGAAGGTGTACGTGCAGTGGGGCGGCGCTTCCGAGATGTCCAACTACGACGATAGCTGCCGCACCACCGTGGACGTGGCGAGCCGCGCCGACGTGCACATCTCCGTCGACCCCCGCATGGCCAACATGGGCAAGGAGGCCGACTTCTGGCAGCACCTGCATCCCCAGACCGATGGCGCTTTGGCCCTCGCCTGGACCCATGTCGTCATCGAGAACAACCTCTACGACGATTTGTACGTCAAGAAGTGGACCAACGCCCCGTTCCTCGTCTGCGAGGACTTCGACGACGCCTGGATGGACGAGAACGGCTTCCCGACCATCCGCACCGACGGTTCTTACTGGCAGGTGAAGACGCGCCTTTTGAAGGAGTCCGACATCGTGGAGGGTGGCAGCCCCTACAAGTTCCTCGTGTACGACAACAACTGGGAGGAGCTGGCGAAGCAGGGCGTGACTCACCAGTACGGCGCCTTCACCTGGTTCAACGCCGACCAGGAGGGCAACATCGACGACACCGGCGGCTTCTGGGAGGGCGAGAACTACTCCACCGCCAAGGCCTATGAGGGCCGCGAGGCCGCCCAGGAGAACCTGCTCCCCGGTCAGACCCAGGGTTGGGTGCCCGATCTTCTGCCCTTCGACCCGGCCATCGACCCGGCCATCGAGGGTGAGTTCGAGGTCACGCTGAAGGACGGCCGCACCGTGAAGGTGAAGCCGGTGTGGGAGCACTACAAGGCCCGCGCCGCCGAGTTCGCTCCCGAGATTGCCGCCGAGATCACCGGCATCCCGGCCCAGGAGATCATCGACGCCGCCAAGGCCTACGCCACCCGCATCGATCCTGAGACCGGCTATGGCAACGGCGGCATCCAGTACATGCTCGCCATCGAGCACGGCACCAACGCCATCCAGAACGCCCGCGCCCTGGACAACCTCGTCGGCATCACCGGCAACTTCGACACCCCGGGCGGCAACCGCGGTCCGACAATCGTCCCCATCGACGGCGACCTCCAGGGCTTCGGCGCCTGGGCTCCGGGTGCCTCCACCCCACCGGCTGAGATCAACCTCAAGCAGATCGGCATCGAGAAGTTCCCGCTTCTGGGTTGGTGGCAGTACTGGTGCGACGGCCCGACCATCTACGAGACCATGGTCTCAAGCGACCCGTATCCGGTGCGCGCCCTGTGGAACGAGTCCGGCAACTTCATGTCCTTCGCCAATACCACGACGGCGTGGGAGGGGCTTCTGAGCCTCGACTTCTTCGTGGACTTGAACCTGTGGCATGCGCCCTCCACCGACGCCGCCGACATCATCCTGCCCGTCGCCCACTGGATCGAGCTGAACAGCCCCCGCGCCTCGCAGGGTTCCGCCGGCGCCATGGGCGCGACGGTCAAGTGCGTGCAGCCGCCCGCGGAGGCGCGCTACGATCCCGAGATCGTCATGGACTTCGCCAAGCGCTGGGGCTACGAGTGGAATCCGAGCGACCCGGACAACCTGTGGCCCGACATCCAGTGGCAGCTGGACGATTCCATCAAGCTGCTCTCCGACGACGAGTGGCCGTACCAGGAGTGGACGGTCGAGAACGGCAAGGTCGTGAAGTGCGAGCAGAAGGGCACGCCTCTTGCCGAGATGAAGCCGAAGTACACCTGGGACGAGTACGTTGCCGAGTTCCAGGCCAACGGCTGGTGGCAGGCCAAGGACGTCGACCCGAAGCAGTGGGGCACCTACCGTCGCTACCAGACCGGCGGCATCCGCGCCCGTAACCGCGAATGGGCCCGTCTCGACTACACGGTGGGCAAGGGCATCGCCGACTGGAAGCCCGGCTTCCGCACGCCTACCATGAAGCAGGAGATCTGGTCCACGGTTATGGAAGCCCATCATCCCGATGATCCGTCCCAGTTCATTCCGAACTGGCATCCGGCTCCCCATGATCGCCAGGCCGAGCCCGAGCGTGCGAAGGAGTACCCGCTCACCGTTACCACCGGCCGCCGCATTCCCGTGTACTTCCACTCCGAGCACCGCCAGCTTCCCTGGACTCGCGAGCTCTGGCCCGTGCCGCGCGTCGAGATCAACCCGCAGACGGCCGAGGAGTACGGCATCGAGCAGGGCGACTGGGTGTGGATCGAGACCGAGTGGGGCAAGATCCGCGAGGTGGCCGATCTGTACTACGGCGTTCCGAAGAACGTGATCAACTGCGAGCACACCTGGTGGTACCCCGAGCTTTCCCAGGACGCCGGCCACGGCTTCCAGCTGTCCGCCGTGAACCAGCTGATCGACAACTCCGCTCAGGACCCGCACTGCGGTTCCTCGAACCTCCGAGGATATTTGGCCAAGATCTACAAGGCCACGCCCGAGAACTCGCCGTTCAACAACCCGGTTCCGTGCGCCAGCGACGGCACCCCCATCATCCACACGTCCGACGACCCGCGCCTGAAAGAATGGCTGCCCACCTACGAAGGGAGGGAGTAGATCATGGCTACCGCTATCATCACCGATCTGAACCGCTGCGTCGGCTGCCTCGCCTGCGCGACGGCCTGCAAGGGCGTGAACAACGTGCCCATCGGCAACTACTGGAACAAGGTGGTGCGCGTAGGCCCCAACCCCATCCCCGGCGGCTCCGGCGACTACCCCGACGTGTACATGTACTTTCTGCCCATCTCCTGCCAGCACTGCGAGAACCCCGAGTGCGTGAAGGTGTGCCCGACCGAGGCATCGCACGTGGCCGAGGACGGCTCCATCCAGGTGGACAAGGACAAGTGCATCGGCTGCCAGTTCTGCGTCATGGCCTGCCCCTACGGCGTCCGCTACCTCAACGAGGAGGAGAAGGTCGTCGAGAAGTGCACGCTGTGCGAGCAAAAGCTGCTCCAGGGCGAGCTGCCCCAGTGCGTCAGCCAGTGCGGCGGCAACGCCCGCTGGATCGGCGACCCGAACGAGGGCTATGAGTCCTTCGTGGGCAGCTACGACCCCGAGGGCAACCAGCGCCGCATGCTGGAGTTCCTCGAGCCCTTCGAGGAGGGCGACGTGTACAAGCTGCCCGACGTGGGCAACCATCCGTCTTACTCCTACATCCTGCGCGGCCAGAAATGGGAAGGAGGCATCGCGTAATGGAAACTCAATGGCCCCTTGTTATCTTCACCCTGTTCGTCTGCATCACCTGCGGCCTGCTCGGCTCCATGAGCATCCTGGCCCTGCGCGGTCGCGGCCGCGACCTTCAGATGACGGGCCTTGTCACCTCCGCGGTGTGCTTGGTCATCGGCGGTATCGGCGCGTTTCTGCACCTTGAGCACTGGGAGCGCATCTTCAACGGCTTCGGCCACATCACCTCCGGCATCACCCAGGAGCTCATCGGGTGCGTGGCGCTGGCCGTGGTCATGGTGCTGTGGTTCGTCGTCCTGCGCAAGGGCGAGGACAAGCTTCCCTCCTGGCTTCCCGTGGTGACGCTTGTCGTGGCGGTGGCCATGGTGGTCGCCACCGGCCACTCCTACCTCATGCCGGCCCGTGCCGCCTGGGGCGTGGCGCTCATCGTGTTCTACCTGTGCAACGCCTGCATGCTCGGCCCCATCGTGCTGTGGGCCATCGCTGTGGCCAAAGGCGATACTGAGGCCGAGGGTGCGGCGATCAACCTGGCGTTTATCGGCGCGGCCCTGCAGCTTTTGGGTGATGCGGTGTACGCCGTGTCCGTGGCCGCATCCAGCATGCCCGACCACGGCTACTACGCCGACCCGACGGCCATGACCACGCCCCCCAAGGCGGTGACCGATCTGTTCGAGGTCATGGTGTCCGGCGCGGCGGCCCCGATGTTCTGGAGCGCCATCGTCTGCGCCGTCATCGTTCTGGCCTGCGCGCTCGTGGCCCGCAAGAAGGCCGGCGCGAGCAAGACCTACCTGGTGGTGGCCGCCGTGGCCGCCCTGGCCACGAGCCTGTTCTTCCGCGTGGCCGTCTACCAGCTCGGCTTCTCGGTGTTCATGCTGTACTAGGAATTAACCGATTGGTCGAGGGGCTCCTTTCCCTTTCCCTCCTCTCCCTTAGCCCCTCGACCATAGCTTCTTCCGCGAGAGCGGCCCTCATTCGGGCCGCTCTCGTCGTTGCTAGCCCTCCACCAGATCGAGCAGTTCCTGATGGGAGTGGATGCCGAGCTTTGCGTAGACATGCTTCACGTGGGCCTTCACGGTGTTGCGGGACACGACGAGCGCCTCCTCGATGTAGGCGCGGTCGCGGCCGCGGGCGAGCATGGCGAACACCTCGGCCTCGCGCGGGGTAAGGGAGAACTCCTCGGCGATGGCCGCGCAGCGGGAGGCAAAGGCCTCCTCGGGGGTGCGGGCCGCGGGCATCGGCACCGGCACTGACCCCGTTCCGGCGCCCGGTACCGCTTGTGCTCCCGCATCGGTTCCCTTCCCAGTGGTCGTCGCCCCCACCAGCACCGGATCGATGCCGTCGATGGCGCCGGCGAAGGTGAAGCGCTTCAGCCCGATGGTCACGTAGGCGGCGAAGACCAGCAGCAGCGCCGCGGGGATGGCCACGCGCAGGGCAGGCACGCTGGCAGCGGCGCCGTTGGCGAGCATGCCCGCGGCGGCTCCTGTGAGCGATCCTAAGGCCGAAACGCCGTTGCCCCAGGCTACCGTTGTGATGGCCCCGAGCGGATTGCGCGTGGCAATGGTGATGAGCGCCATCTGGGCGGCCATGATGAACAGGCCGTTGCCGGCGTTCAGCAGCGCCACGTCGGCCGCTCCGCTGTCGGCGGCGAGCAGGGGCTGGGTTGCCAGAAGGAACCCGGCCATCACCGCGAGGGCCGACAGCTGCACGAGACCGTCGGCGGGAAAGCGCCGGCGCGAGCAAATCACGTAAAGGGCCACGAGGGCAAGCGGGATGGCCGAGAGAAACGACATGCGCGGCGTGCCCGCCACCTCTCCGAAACGCAGGGCGAACCCGAAGGCCACCTGGAACAAAAACAAGCACACGAACAGGGCCGAGAACGGCGCGAGGAACGAGGCCGGCCGCGTGACGGCGATGTCGCTCGGCGAAGGCCGGTCGTGGGCCACGGCGAAGTAGAGGCGCGCCCCCCGGGCGGTAAGCGCGATGGCCGCCAAGGGGAAAGCCAGGAAGAGAGCGGTTCCGACCCACGGGGGCAGAAGCGATGACGCGGGGCTCGCCGCCAGCTGAACGGTGTAGGCCGCAGCGATGATCACGGCCGTCGCGTGCATTTCGAGGCGCGCGAGATAAAGCGCCACCGATATGGTCGCCACCGATCGGCCGATGGCGGCGAGGCTCGCACCCGCAACGAGGGGCGCCGGCGCGGAAAACCCAAGCCCCAGGGCCAGAAGCGCGCCGCCGCCTACAAGACACGCCACCGCCACGGCGACGATGGCGCGCTCCCGCAGAAGGCGCGGGGCGCGGTAGGCCGCAAGTCCAAGGCCGAGCAAAGTTGCTGCCGAGAACGTGACGGAGATGTCGCGGGCGAACATGAAGATCGCGTCGAACTGCGGGAAGAGCGAGCCGTTCATAAGAGAGGTGGTGCCGAGCGTCAAAAGCAGCGCGACGAACCCGCACAAGGGGCTCGCCTTTTCTGCAGTGCATTCCGTTTCCATGTCGCTCCCTTTCGCTCCTTCCCACTTCCCTCCATTCTACACGCGAAAACCCCCTGTCCGCACGGGACAGGGGGTTCGCTCTTATAACCGCTGGTCGCTGGAGGGGAGGCGCGACCGGCGGTATCCCTTGGGAAGGGCTTGACGAACTGCCTTCGCGGGATGTGGAATAAACGGCTCGCGAAGGCGAAGGGGCCTTGAAGGCGCGGACGCCTTACGCCTGCCCGGTTGCCGCCAGCATGCCGGCGCGGCGGCCGAAGGTCATGGTGCGCCCGCAGGCAAGGCCCGTCAGCAGGTTCGGGTAGCTCACCGAGAAGAAGCCGCCCGAGTCGTTGCCGGTGAGGTACAGGCCCTCGATGGGGTCGCCGTTTTCGTCGCACGGGTGCATGTTCGTGTCGATGGTGACGCCGTCGAGCGTCGCCAAGAACCACGCCCCGGTGCGCACGCCGTAGAAGGGCGGCGTGTCGATGGCCATCAGGCGGTGCTTCTCCTTGTAGTAGTCGGTGTCCTCGCCGGCCGCGGCCATCTCGTTGTAGTGCTTCCACGAGGCCACGGTGGTCTCCACGGGCAGGTTCAGCTTCTCGGCCAGCTCTTCCATGGTGTCGGCCTTCTGCACGTAGCCATCCTCGATGAGCTTGTCGATCATACCGTCCACGACTTGCATGGGGATGTTGTTCTTCGCCCCGTTGGGGAAGGGGAACAGCCGGCAGCAGCCCACCTCGTCGAAGGCCTCAGCTTGCGCGGCGTGGTTCGCGTCCCAGATGTCCACGTAGGTCTGGTGCGGCTGCATGATGGTGGAGTGCAGCATGTAGTCGTAGGGGCCGCTCTCGTTGCAGAAGCGCTCGCCCTTCAGATTCAGCTTCAGGAAGGGCTGCTCGCCAAACCAGAACCAGCGGCCGAGCACGCCGTCGCCGGCGTACTGGTCGGGCTTCACGCAGGCGCGGTTGAAGGTGCAAGCGGCGCCGAGCGGATCCATGGTGGCGCCGAGCCACAGCGCCGCTTTAATGCCGGAACCGGTGGGGTTGCCGCCGGAGCCGGGGGCCGCGATGCGGATCTTCTGGTTCCAGGCCTGGCGGTCCTCCATCATCTCCAGGTTGTTGCCGTAGCCGCCGGTGGAGAGGATGACGCCGCGACTCGCGTTGATGCGCAGGTAGTGGCGGTCGCCCTGCACGTCGCGGGCGATGACGCCGGTCACGCGGCCGGACTCGTCGGTCTCGCATTTGATGAACTCGCAGTACCAGCGCGTCTCGGCGCCCTGCTCGGCGGCGTAAGCCAAGATGGACTCGGCGAAGCCCCACTCCTCGTCCTCGGCCACGGCATCGGTTTTTTGCGGACTGTGGCCGGTGGCGAAGGCCTTGTCGCGGCCCGGGTCGGAGGTGTCGCCCACGCCGCCCTCGAATTCCATGACGAGCTTGCCGTCGCGCTGGATGATGTCGGTGAGCCAGTCTACCATGGCGCCGGACTCGTCGGCCCACAGCTTCACCAGGTCGTAGTTCACAAAGCCGTTGGCGTAGCGGACGATGTCCTCGACGGCCTCTTTCTTCTCGATGCGGAACTCCGGGAACTCGTCGAAGGAGGCCTGTTGCAGGCGCGAATCGATGGCGCCGATGTCCTCGCGGACGTTGTGCGGGGTGCCCTGGCGGTCGATGCCGAGCACGCGCGCGCCGTTCTCGGCCGCCGAGATCATGGCCGGGATGCCGCCGGTGCCCATGCCTACGACGAGCACTTCGGTGTCGATGGTCTCGGCGATGTCGGCCTCGTCGATGACGGGCGGCGCTCCCAGCCAGGAAGGGCCGCCGAACTCGCCGGCGCTCGGGTTGGCCGGGGTTGCGGCCGCGTAGCCCTGGCCGCAACCGGACAGCGTGCCGGCGGTCAGGGCGCCCATGGCCGCGAGGCCCGCGCCCTTGAAGAAGCTGCGACGTGTTACGTTACTGGACATTGGGAGCCTCCCATCCCTCGGGCAGGGTCAGATCATGGCACTCGTTGCAGACGAGCACCTGGTTCTCGTGGGCTTTGTGGCAGTCGCCGCATTCCAAGGCCATGTCCTGATGGCTGGAATGCGGGTTGTACTTCTCGTCGTTGCCGGCGAATCCCCACAGGCCCGCGGTGATCTCGTCAAAGGACTTGCCTCCGTGGCACTCGGCTCGCGCGCAGAACTCCTCGCTGGCGAACTGCTTGCCGGTGGCGAGCATGGTGCCGTCTTCGGTCATGGGGTAGTTGTCGGACACCCAGGCGCACACCTCCGAGATCTGGGTCGTCAGCTCGGCGGTGTGGCAGTCGAGGCACGACTCGCCGGCCTTCGCGTGCACGGTCACGCCCAGGTTCGGGTCGCCGGAGTCGTAGGTCTCCACGTAGTAGTCCATGGGGCTGTGGCAGATGGCGTTGCAGAAGCTCGGCTGCTCGTGCCACACCCAGAACCCGGCGCCGGCCACCACGATAATGGCCGCCACCACGCCGGCGACGATCCACCCGCGCTTGGGACGCTTCTTGGGAGCCGGTCCGCCCGCGGCCCCCTTCTCTTCGTCGATGCTCATGATCGTTTCCTCCCTTCCTTACTTGTGTTAGAAACGATGGCGCCCAGTGTGCGCCGCGCCGCCCCGAAAAGCTATTACCCCAGCGGGGTAAACTTCGCGTTTAGCCTGATGGGGGCGGGGTAGGAAAGCGGGGAGGAGGGAAGCGATAAAGGAGGGGGATGGAAGGTAATGGGGCGGGAGGAGGAGTTTTTGGGTGAGAGTCGAAAGAAAGGGGGGCGGCAAATATGGAAGGGCATCATGCTGCCGGATCGGTTGGCGACGAGATGAAGGCGAAAGGAGAGCGAAAGGTTGGGCGGGGAGGGGACGCAGCGAAAAACGGTTGTTGAATGCGATGGAAGCGCGGCTCAGCAAGCGCGGTGGAAAACTTGGCGTGTCGGATGCGGTGGAAAACGCGAGGCGCTCCTATGCGGCGGGGCTGTCATGGGGGCTTATGGAGAGCGTGTCTTCCGCAAGCCGTAATAGAGTCGCATTTCTATCCTATGACCAGGACTTATACGCTCATGAATGTTGGTTTTGTCGAGGCGATCCCGCCAGCTTTATTCCGCGACAATTCCGTTTATTGTGGTGCGCCATGAAGCTTTACCTCGGTTACATATCGGCTCTTCAGTTCTGGCGCTGGTGGTCTTCTTCTCACCCGCTCGCGCTGCGGGTGTTTCACGACATGCGGCCAGGCGAGACTGGGCATACGCCTTCGTTTCCCGTCCTTTTCGTTCCGTCTCTCCGTCAATGCGCTTTCCGCGATGAGGACGTTATCGACTGCTTACGCGATGCGGGCATTGACGTTTGTTCAGCGCCTGTGCACGTGCTTGTCGAGGGTTCGCAGGGAGCCAGAGACACGCCGGTAGTTAAGAAGCATCGAACAACGGTCGCCTTCCCTCGCGGGTCGTTCGTCAAGGTCGCGCCAAGCGTTCTCGTCAGCTCGCCCGAGCTCTTGTTCCTTCAGATGGCCAAGGCGCTTGCGTTTGGAGAGCTGGTCGCGCTCGGGTTCGAACTGTGCGGCTGCTACCCGCTTTCCGACGAGCTGTCGTCGTCTTTGGTGCGCTCGCCGTTGACGACGCCGAGCCGCCTGTCGGCCTTCGTTGCGCGCGCCCGCAACCACGATGGCGTTCAGTTGGCCAGACGTGCCGTGCGGCATGTTATGGCGAAGTCGGCATCCCCTATGGAAACCGAGCTTGCAGCCTTGGCGTTTATTTCTTCGCGCGAAGGTGGTTTGGGTTTGCGGCGCGGTCGCCTGAACGAGCCCATTGACTTCTCCGAGAGCATCCAGCGAGCCTGCGGGTGTCGGCGTGCGGTGTGCGATATTCTCTGGCCCGAAGAGCGCCTGATTTTGGAGTATGACGGTAAGAGGTTCCACGGGACAGACGATAGGGTCAGCCGCGATGCGCGGCGAAAGGACGCGCTTCTGCTGGCGGGCTATGATCTGGTCACCATGACGGGCTCTCAGCTCGGCAATGTATTCCAATGCGCTGAGCTCCTTGATCAGCTGTCAGCGAGAATGGGCAAACCTAAGAAGAAAAGAGGGGCCGGCCATTTGGATCGGCACATGCGGCTTCGCAAGCAGCTGAGGAGCTATCACAACTCCTTCTTGTTTCGTGATGGGAAAGGCTCTGATCGTTGATTCGGATGCGGATTATCGAAGGGGTTGGATTTAAGGTGGCGGGGATGTCGAGAGGGCGATTCCGGGATATTGCGGAAGAGGATCGCGAGAATCGGAAGTTGTTGGGAGTTTTGCGCAGCCGGGACGGGAGAATCGGAAGTTGTTGGGAGTTTTGCGTACTTCTCGGAGCGTTTTGCTTACGAGAGAGGCGGTTTTGGCGCTCGAGACTCCCATCTATTTCCCGATGGCGCTCGAAACTCCCATCTATTTCCCGATGGCGCTCGAAACTCCCATCTATTTCCGAAAAATGCCAAGCGGGCAGAAGGCGTCTCTGGTTTTTGAGGCTTGCGGTGGTTGAGCTGCGGTGGTTGAGCGAAGGGAGCGCTTGGATTAAGGATTGCCGATGCCGCCCCCTGCGCAACCCTTCGGCCGCGTTCGCCCCTCCCGCCGCTTCGTTGATGTTTCTTGTCGGCAAATCGGACGGCGCGGCGCAGGGCCGTGGTAGGCTTCCCCTATAATCCGAAACTTGATCTTTGACTAACCTGTGTATAAGGAGGTGTGAGTTCATGCCACGGCTTCAGATCATGGACACGACCATCCGCGACGGTCAGCAGAGCCTCTGGGCCACCCGTATGCAGATCGGCGACATGCTGCCGATTCTGCCGAAGATGGACCGCGTCGGCTACTGGGCCATCGAGGCGTGGGGCGGGGCGACGTTCGACTCCTGCCTGCGCTTTTTGGACGAGAACCCCTGGGAGCGTCTGCGCGCCATCAAGGCGAACACGCCCAACACGCCGCTCGCCATGCTCTCGCGCGGGCAGAACCTCGTCGGCTACAAGCACTACTCCAAGGAGATCGTGCACCGCTTCATCAACGCGGCGCATCGCAACGGCGTCGAGGTCTTCCGCGTGTTCGACGCGCTGAACGACATCCGCAACGTCGTGGACAACGCCGAGGCCATCAAGGAGTGCGGCGGTCTGTTCGAGGGCGCCATCTCCTACACGATCTCGCCGGTGCACACGCTGGATTCCTACTTGGAATACGGCCAGCAGCTGAAGGATCTGGGCGCCGACACCATCGCCATCAAGGACATGGCCGGCATGCTCACGCCCTATCGCGCCGAGCGCATGGTGAAGGCGTTCAACGAGGAAATCGGCCTGCCGGTGCACATCCACTGCCATTACGTCGGCGGCATGGCCCCGGCCAACATCCTGAAGGCCGCCGAGGCCGGCGTGGCCGTGGCCGACACGGCCCATGCGCCGCTCGCGTTCGGCAACTCGCATCCGGCGGTGGAGATGATCGTGGCCGCCCTGAAGGAGAGCCGCTACGACACCGACCTCGACCTCGATCTGCTGTTCGAGATCTCCGAGTACTGGGAGGAGATGCGCAAGCGCGGTCACTACAAGCGCGGCGTGTCCTCGCTCATCCATATGCAGGTGTACTCGCATCAGGTGCCCGGCGGCATGATGAGCAACCTCATCAGCCAGCTGGAGGTGCAGAAGGCCGCGCACCGTCTGCCCGAGGTGATGGCCGAGATCCCGAAGGTGCGCGCCGAGGTGGGCTACCCGCCGCTCGTGACGCCGATGTCCCAGATCGTGGGCACCCAGGCGGTGTTCAACGTGCTGACGGGCAAGCGCTGGAGCGTCATCTCCAAGGAAATGAAGGACTATGTGTGCGGCTACTACGGCAAGGCGCCGGGCAACATGGACAAGGAAATCGTGGCGAAGGTGGCCGGCGACGCCGAGATCTTGGATCCGAAGATCGCTCCCGGCACGCTGGTGACCACCACCTACGACGAGTGCGCCGCCGAGATCGGGGATTTGGCCCAAAGCGAGGAGGACGTGCTCATGTACGCCCTGTTCCCCAACGAGGCCCGCACCTATTTGAGCAAGCACCGGGTATCCGAGAAAGTCGATTTCATGCTGGAGCAGGAGTCCAGCGCCACCAAGGAGGACGATTACGTGGACATCAATCAGATTCGCGAGCTGGTTCGCGTCGCCGAGGAAAGCGGCGTCGGCGAGATCGTAGTTGAGGAAGAGGGCACCCGCATCGCCGTACGCATGCCGGGAACGATGTCGGCCGAGGCCGCTGCCGTGGCCGCTGCGGCCGCGCCGGTTGCCGCCGTGGCTCCGGCTCCCGCCGCCGCTCCGGCAGCCGCTGCCGACGACGTGGAGCGTCCGAGCGATTGGTACGCCGTCACGGCTCCCATGGTGGGC
>OLNI01000558.1_pt1 | contig 30868 bp, 27 predicted proteins | sample 1672921 | NCBI WGS metagenome assembly OLNI01 (sample SAMEA3136737, study PRJEB25190) | human gut metagenome | biome: human gut; feature: human-associated habitat; material: faeces | place: Austria | collected 2013 | reverse complement strand
ATATGAAAAAGAATTTTTTTGCTAATTTATGGTTGACTTTTCATAGCTGGTCTCCCTATATTCATTTAAGTTAATAATTTTGTCAAAAATCTCATAATCGTTATTATGAGTTATTACAATAATAATCATCTCCTTTTTTATACTTTGCAATGTGTCATATAATCTTCGCCTCCTCTCCTCATCTAATGGAGATGTACTTTCGTCTAAAATTAAGATATCTGGTGCTTTTGTCAAGGCCCTTACTAAATCAAGTCGTTTTTTTTGTCCTCCAGATAAATTACTAGCATTTGAAGTCAACTCCGTATCCCATTGGTCTTGCATTCGGACTATTTCATTATAAATATCAAGCGATTTACAAATCCTCACACAATTTTGCGTTACATCTTCTTCATCAAAAAGTATATTTTCCGCTATAGTACCCATATAAAAAAGTGAGTCTTGCATTACAGCAGAAATTTTATCTCTAACAGAATACAAATTAAGTTCAGAGAGTCTATAATCATTAAAATAAATTTCTCCAGAAGTAGGTGCATACAGCCCTAGTAAAAGTTTTATTAATGTAGACTTCCCACAGCCACTCGAACCATATATACCGACAATTTGCCCCTTATTAATCTTCATACATAATTTACTTATAATAGGTTTTCCCTTATTATAACTAAATTCTAAATTTTTCACTTCGATTTGTTCTATTTTTTGGTTTAATATAATACCATTTTTTCTTTCTTCTTTTTCATTCATTATATCCTCTAATCTTTTTATAGCAGCATTAACTTCGTCATAACTATTACCAAATTCACAGAAAAAATTAACTGGTGATAGTAACATACCTTGATAATTAATTAAGAGAATAATACTTCCTATGCTAATTGAACCGTTGAATATTGCCTGTCCTCCTATTAACCAAATTATAATAGCAAGCATGTATATAATAAAAATACTTAAATTTATATTCAAACAACAGATAAATTCAAACTTGATTTGAGTCTTAAAATATTTATTATAAATAGTTTGAAATTTATTTTTTACATAATTTTCCAAATTATAAATTCTAGAAAGTATTGCAGTATTATAATTATCAGTTACTCTATCCACAACCTCACCATTTGCTCTCATAACTGAATGTGACAAAACATTTATCTTCTTACCAAATAATATATTTGATAATGCATATATTAAAATAAAAAATATGGATAAAATCATTACCTTCTTATTTATTTTAAAAATCATAAGACAGGCACCCAAGAATATCAAAATATTTCCAAATGCCTTAAGAACTAAAACGCCAAAATTATTTTTTATTATATCAATTTCCTTATTATACTTAGATACTATATCTCCTACAGTGTGGTTGTCGTAAAACCTATATTCTATATGATTTAATTTTATATTCAAATCACTTTTTATATTTTTAGCAATCATCTCAGAAGTAACCGCAGTAAAATAATCTTTTGCTGTGCTAAATAAAAAATTACTTATAAAACCCACAAATAAAATTAATATACAGCAATAAAAATCATAAACCTGTTTTTTAGGAAACACATCATCAATAAGTATTTTATAAATATAAGGAATAATAATAGAAACTCCACTTTGAATAATTGTACAAATAAGTATCACTATTACTCTTATCTTTTGGCTCAGTAAATATTTTTTTAAGTACATAAAATAATTATTCATTTCCATTCTCCTTATTTTCAAATTATAACCTTTAAAATATCTTTATTTTTATATTCTGTCTACATTGTATTTTTTTTTGCATATTTTGCCAAGCATGATATCGTTATTACTATATTCACGTATTCCCATTCTACTATCCATACAAATTTTTTATATGTAAACACTCAAACACGAGTACCTAAAAAAATTAAGAACCGCCATATCGGGCGGTTACTGTTTACTGTTGGTTTCTAATTTCTTCTGGGAGTTTTGAGACCGTGGTAACAGATCTTCTATAAAGGAACAATCTTTTTCATTCATATGTTTTGGAATCTCCTCAAAGAGATACATGAAGTAATCATATAACTTTAGGTTGTTTACCCTTTCTGTTTCAGCAATACTATAAATGATTGCTGAAGAATGGGGGCCGTGGATCGTATCAATCATCTTCAAGTTTTTCTTATTATATTCTGTCGAACATAACAAGAAGAACTGGTTATTCAGTGTCTGTCCGAAAGGAGTAGCTTCCAGTACTATTGCGTATACAATAGTTGAGAGGGCAAAAGCGAATAATCTGAATGTCTATAAATATCTGGCATATCTCTTATCACAACGAACAAACGAGAAAATGTCAGATGAACAGCTTGCTCCATGGAGCGAGACTGTAAAATTAAACTGCCAAAACTAAAATAGAGTAAAACACTTGCATCTATCATTTTGGCGCAAACGTAATTTATGAGTAACGTAGCAATATTTTGTGCTTTCGTTCCATTGAAATCAATTCCCTTGGAGATTTATCCAGTTCTATAGCAATCTGAACAACATCCTGTTTATGGGATGTCATATCAAAAATGCTGGCTTTTCGAGATGGATCAGGTATCTGAATATTACGGTGCGGCAGAGCCGCCGTGGCTCAGAAATCCCGGGAATAATCATCTGGCAAGCACTTTTACGCAGCCTGCTGACAGCATTATAAAAACAGCTGGGAGAAATCCCATGTTCATGTCACCACCCATTCATGAATATTCTTGTGCGATGGGCTCTTCCGCAATTATCCGTTATTATTGTTATATCCCATGTACCTCAACTTTGCTTCAAGCAACTGCCTGCCACATCTTCCATACATTGTACGTTTTATCATTTTTAATCTGCTATTAGTTCCTTCCACAAATCCATTACTGTAATCATATGCTACAGCATTTTCAACTGCATCTATATCTCTTTTTAATCCCTCAGCAAAACTTCTTAAGGGTTTAAGAAGACTTTTACTATATTTTTCAACAAATAAATAGAGCATTGGCACATTATGATTTTTAAAAATATTTCTAAACTCTCTTATGCAGCATTGAAGTTCCCAAATATTTGGATACTTTTCATAAATATATTCCTTATGATTATCTGAAAGTTCAGTATTCATCCACATGTACCTAAACACACCTTCTCGTGTAATATAATCTTTATCTTTTCCCTTACTGCCGGTTTTGTATTTTAAACACTCTGTCATTGTTCTGACATATGGCTGTGGCTCAAAACATTTATTTTCTTTTTGCTCTATTTTGCACAAATAATCAAAAGCATTGCTTTTGGATCCAGAATATCCTTTTTCGTATATTGCCTTTACAGTTTTGCTTTTACTCCATCCTTCTTTAAGACAATCTATAATAAAATCATGAAATGGATCAAGTTTGCTTTGATGAATTCCATACATACTTAATTCTTTTGGATCACCTTTACGATATTTTGCAATTGTGTTGCGACCTATTCCCATACGTTTGGCAATTTCACGGTAACTACAGCCTTCTTTTAAAAAATTTTGTATTTGGCAGATCATTTGATAACGTTTTTCTGAAAAAGCAGCATAATTATCCACATCAGATGCAATTTTTTTTACAATGTTCTTCTGCATCGATAGATGTATCATTGTGTGGGATACTTATTGTTGCAGGGATTTCTTGATTCAGAGCTTTTTTTATTGTTTCCAGTAGATTCTGATGTAAATGAAATCGGTCTGCCACCTGCATTGCATCGGGTAATTCTTCTGATATTACTTTCGCATATGCACTTGCCCTATCTCTTGTAACCACTTTAACATTTTTATTATTCTTAAGCCATTCCCGCAATGTATCCCCATTTCTTCCATTCAACAATGTTATAGGCTCGTGCGTTTTTTCATTTACTATGATAGTCCCATATGTATGGCGCTTTTTATATGCAAAATCATCCACACCTATTACATCACTAACTTCCGGTTGGGGAAGAGATTCATATCTTTTTAAAAGTAACCGTATTACGGTATCACCACTAGTTTTTATCCCTAATGTGCGGCAGACACGGGCACAGCCTTCACAACTGGTTTCAAGAGCCAATGTACAGATAAAATCAACACATCTTTCTGTCATACGACTATAATTATTAAGGAATCCATCAAAAGTCTCAGCAATAGAAATAACCTCACATTCGTCATTCAAACATGCATACTCATGTGAACAAATTTCAAGTTGAACATTTTTTCCTAAAATAGGTAAATCCTGTACTTTACGAGTATATGTTCCATGATATTTTTGTGTTATACGATTACACTTTGGACATTTACAGCTGCTTGAAGTTGATTTCATCTGAATTATAATTTTATCACTTTGCTGATCAATATCTGTTATCATCAAATCCTTTTCTGGGTAAAATTTATCTAAGCATAATGTATTATTAGACTTTGCCATAAATAATTCTCCTCATACATCCTAATACAAACATTATACTATATATCTGATCATGCTAAAAGAGCCAAAACGGATAATTGCGGAAGAACCTGCCGCACCGTAATATTCAGCTATTGCCTATGAGCAGATGCATGAAAAATATCTGGAGCAACTCCGTCTGAGGTACGCGGCAGAATCCGCACTGGAAGAGGAAAAAGGAAAAAACCAGAAACTGAGGGCCCAGCTTAATCGTGATTATGAGAACTCTTCCATACCATTCTCGAAATCACTGCGCCCTAAGTTTCGAAAGCATCGAGAATCTCTGCCAATGCATGAGCATGCTTGTTTTGATGCGCCTTGAAGATCCGGCAAATATATATGACAGAGTATCCAGGATATTTGGATAAAAAAAACCGATAGCTTTGACTGTTATCAGTCTACACCAGCGGTTCTCTCAAGTCCAGCTAACCCCTGAACAGTAACACTTTTTATGCGTTACCATTAATCATCTCAATTGGAAATTGTCCCAGTTCTGGATCTGCATTCCATTCCGCTATATCTACCACTTTCACTTCATCTATTAATTTTAGCGTACCATCTGTCAACTGTGCCTGTAATCTAAACGGTAATTTTTCCTTCAATTTGTTACGAATAAATAAGCGGGATGTAGAATTTCCAGCTGGATATTCTAAAACATAAATATACTTTTTAGGCTTATTCTTTCCCATCAAATACAAACAATGCAATGTATCATAATACTTTTCAGCTACTTTATTTAAAATGTTAACACTTTCCGGTCTAAAAGCTTCTGGATTAGCAGCACCCGGAATATTAGCATTCTTATATTCTACAAGATAAATTGTGGTATTGCTCTCGATTACAAAGTCCGTATCTTTTAAAAAACCAATTTCTCCATATTTATGCTCTGCGTCCTGATAATAAGCATGTATCTGGTCAGTTGACCATACTGCTTCCGTACAATTTATAGAATAAATCCCATTCTCTTCTGCATATTTTACTGTCATTTATCGTATCACACTTCCATATTATAAATCTCGTTCAGCAGGTTATTAAATGCATCTATAATCCTATTATTCTTCAAGTTTGAAAATCTGTCGGATTTCTCATATTCAAGCAACATATTTTCTTTGTTGTGCGACAGGGAATGATATAATATATCATCCCTTTCCTTTTTTCTCACTTCAAAATAGCTTGCCAACATATAATCATGTGTTGCAATAAAAATCTGTACTTCTTTACGCTGCAACTCCAAAAGCATATCCACAATAATACTGATATACAATGGATTAATGTTGGCTTCTGGTTCATCCCAAAAAAGTACAGAGCCTTTTTCCAGAGTACCGTTTTTTACTAACTGCCATAATAATGCCATCTTACGAATACCCTCTGCAACTAAATTAAACTCTTGTTTAGAATTTCCACTTTTCAGGTAAAATTCATCTTTTTTTTCATCATATACTACAGTACCATGCGTCATCTGTTCGATAGATTTCAGCATAGCTTCTTTGGAAGTATTGTTTCTTCCTACAGAAATGTTAATTTTAGCCGCATTGATAATGTCCAAATATGTGTCATCAAACCTTACATTATTTTTCTCTGTTGCAGCATTCAAATTATAACTATGAGATAATATTTCCTTTGCCGGAATGAAAATACTGCTCATTCCACCAAACGACGTTTCCCATCCATCTTCGCCAGTCACTTCTGCATCCCATTTTTTAGTTTTCCCATGAAAAGAAGCATTCAATATTCTATCACCGCTAACATCGGATTCCCCCGCTGTTATACGTATAACCGCTGTTCTGTTTCCAGTTTTTCTGGTTATTAATCGGGATATTTTATAATCATCCGGAAGCATTGTCATAACAAGCTTATGTGCAAAAGAAATTTTCTGATCCGTACTCTGGCACGCAGAATATAAAGCTTTCATCAAATGAGTCTTCCCTGTTCCATTTTCGCCAATAATAATATTAACTCCAGGAGAAAATTCAATCTGCTGTTCTTCAAAAACTGTATAATTCTGAAATTTTATTTTTTTTATTTTCATGTTGCAATACCTCCGTATCAAAAAAGCAGCAGGATATTTTTCTCAGATACTCAACGTTCTATTCCCTGCTGCTTTTTATTCTATCTTATTTTATTTCTTTTGTCTACTAATCACCAGTCCTTTTTACGCATCCCTCATACCGGCTCCCCGAACGTATCCGGATGCTCCGGGTCAAAGATCTCATTGCAGGTCATGACCGTAACGAGGTTCTCTGTCTCGCTCAGGTTGATGATATTATGTGTCCATCCCGGGATCATATGTACTGCCTCGATCTTATCCCCGGAGACCTTAAACTCTACAGTCTCACCCGTATTAATATTCCTCTCCTGAATCAGTCCGTGGCCTGCCACAACGATGAAAAGCTCCCACTTGGAGTTATGCCAGTGCTGGCCTTTAGTAATTCCCGGTCTGCTGATGTTGATGGAGACCTGTCCGCAGTCCTGAGTATGCACCAGTTCTGTAAAAGAACCTCTGTTATCTACATTCATCTATATTCATCTGGTTCCGATGCTTTCTCTCTATATCTAATTTCCAAAATACTTGTCTCTGATTTCCAGATCAAATTCCATAATGCACTTATTTAGCGCTTCCATTTTTTTATTCAGCCAAGCATTAAAAGTCTCTTCGTTTCCTATCTCTGTAACTCTACCCTGAGCTGTTTTTATATCATCTAATACTGAAATTATTTCCCGAATTGATTTATAAAGCAAATACGGTTCTTTTTTGTTCTTAAGTACCGAATAGCTGTATATTTCAGATTGTATTTTATTAAAATGCTTTGTTAAATCATGAAGTTCATATTTATCTTGTTTTATTATTTCAACAGCACGTTTATCTGATTTTTCAGGCGAAAGACCTTCATGGGAAAGTTCCGTTAATTCCCAATACATATCACATACTTTTTCATATTCAATTTTTAACTCAAATAATATCGGTTCAACATCTTCTTCAAGTTTTGCTTTTCGATTAGCTGACAACTGCCATATAGCAATTTTAAAGGTAAAATATCCACCAATTCCAGCACCCAAAGCAGTAGTTATAAATGTCGCGATATTATCCATTATCATAATATAATCCACCTTTCTGCATCCGATAACATGAGTGCCAGGACCTTAGACAAACTACATCATCCCTCATTATTATCGTTCGATATTTTTATAAGTCCATTTTTTAAGAAATACATAATCAGTCTTCTGATTCGCGTTTTTTCAATATCTTTAAAATACTCAGAAACAAAATTTACAGACACAGTTTCTACCTCAATCAATATCTGGTTCATCTTAAATATTAATTCTTCGTTTAAATCCTTCGTTTGTTGTATAAGACCTTTCCAGGAATCATAGTTCTTTGAAATACAAAATAGGGTATCATCATTGAGCATCATTGACGGATAAATTTCAAAATCATGGCAGTAATCAGTAAAGTTCAATTTCGATACATGATAAAATGTCTCTTTCCCCGCTACTAAATTAAGTTCTTCCCACAAGTCCTCAATCTGTTTTACTATAAGAGAAATATTATACTTTTCTACAGCTCGTTTTCGTGACATTTTACTCATATACTTCATCAAATCCGGAAAATCCAACATTTTTTGAATTCTCTGTTGATAATCCATAATATCTACTGCGACACTTTCTGTTTCAAGGTTTGAAAAAAACTCACTCCTGTGACCATCATTAAAAGGCAAAAATTCCCTTTGGTTCAAATCTTCAAGGCAATTGTGCATCCAATAAGTTGCTATACGATATCCTGTAACTCCATCTTGAACAGTATCACGATATCCGTCCCAGTCACTGACAACCTGAGGTATGCCAGCAGCCATTGCTTCAATCGGTGTTATCCCAAATGTTTCCTGAATATTGTCAACCGGCGATACAAACACATCACTGATATTATATAACTCATTACGATCATGTACATCACATGCTCTCAACATTCGAACAGAGTCTGAAATTCCTGTATTCGCTGCCATTTGCAGAATTTCCGACTCATACTTTCCATCCGTACTGGAACCCGCTATAATCAGCAATAACTCTCTATGTTTATTCGTATGTACCAAATTTGAAAAGACCTTTAACAAAGGTACTAAATCCGCTTTATGATTCCCTGACAGCCTTCCGAAATATAATATAACAAACGCTTTCTTATGAATTTTCCACTCATCACGCAATTTGTTTTTTTCTATCGGTTTAAAATAAGCAACATTAACTCCCAGTGGAATTTTCTTTAAGATAATCTGAGGCTTACTTTTTATCAGCTGTGGATATTGTTTCATTAAGCGATTAAAAATATGGGTAATCGTGATTCGAACCGATTCTGAAGTGCATATAATCGCATCATAGGGTTTAAATGCTCCTATCAGCAATGGCATATATAAATACATGAAAAGACGCTGTTCCGACAGACCATGCATGGTAAGCACAATCGGTATCTTTCTTTTCAATTCATTTCTCAGATACAAAGCCTTAAGCGCATCTGCTTGTAAACTATGGATAATATCAATCTGACCAATAATATCTGCCCCATGAAAGAAAAGTTCATATTCGTCCACTATATGAAATCGTTTCTGCCTGTCAGCAGGTAATTTCTGTTTAAATTCTGTAATCCTGTCATAATGATAGGTTCCTTTTTCGCATAAACAGAACATCTGATCATATTCCGACAAACTAATGATATTTGATGCCAGTGAGTCAACTGCCATCCCATATCCTGTTATCTTTTTATTCAAAGGAACCAAAGCATCCCCCATTAAACAAACATTCATAATTAGTATCCTTTATTTAACTATATTTCAAGAATCTGATATGCCAGATCAATATCGTTTAAAATAAGTTCTATAATCTTTGGGTACAGCGCAGTATTTACAGCACATTCAATCTCATCAATATCCGCTGTCTCTGTTCCACTGTTCATCATTCTGACAGTGCATCCTCCTCTGCAAAAAAAGTACCAGGGACATTTCCCACATTTATCCTGAAACTTTTTCCTGTAAAAAAGAGAGGTCTTTTTTCTTTCCTGAAGAAGCAAAGGCAAATCTGGATTTTCATATATCGTCCCGATTTTCTGTTCTTTATAATCAGTCAATTCACAGGGATAAATGCCTCCATTCATGTCAAATACAATCATCTTTCTGCCGCCACAACATCCTCTGGACAGGCAAACATCTGAATATTCTCGTTGCAGAACATTTCTGATTTTTGTTTTGATATTTGAGTCAAAAATGTTATAACCTTCTTTTACCAGATAAACCAGCTTATCAAATATCCGTATTTCTGTTTCCTGTATTTCTTCGACTGAAAGACATAAATTGTCATTGTCCGCAAACGTACTTCTATGAACAAAATTGAACTTTAAATTTTTAAGTCTCAGTTCTTTTGCATAAAAATCGAGAATCGCTTCCACATTTTGATAATTATTTCGTGTAATTGTTGTTATAGTCCCTATAGAGTTTCCATACTTTCCAATTGTCCTCTTTACTCCAGCAGCAACCTGAGCAAAAGAACCTTTTCCGTTCAAAAAGACCCTCTGCGCATTCTGATCATTCTCTCTGCCGTCAATACTGATTCCTATTCCTATTTTGTTTTCATATAATTCTTTTACCATTTTTTCTGAAAGCAGAGTTCCATTTGTCTCGACAGAAAAGTGAACTTTTGTTTTCTGTGGTCTGATACGCGCCCGAATTCGAAATACAAGATCCTTTTCAAGCAAGGGTTCTCCTCCCCAGGCTTGAACGCTTATATCCTTTACATTATATTGGTCACAATATTTTGTAATATAGTCGCAAATATCATCAAACACTTCCGGAGTAATAGATGTATTACAGGTTTCTATATTTCTAAAACAGTACTTACATCGAAGATTACATTTATTGGTCAAATCAATCATAAAGAACTCTGGAAGCAGCTTTATTTCTTCCAGCTGACATTTATCGTTCAGAAAACCTTTATTTTTCAGTTTTCTTAACAAACCGTCAGTAAGATTCCACTGCAAAAACTCCTGATACAATTCATCATCCATCAATAAAATATATCCATTCGAATTAATCAGTAAATTATTACCTCCATCGCGGAATACAAATACCCCGGAAGATAACTGGTCCATATGCGGAGTTTTATGTAGCATTTCAAGTTTCATTCTACAATTCCACCTCCAATCAGTCTGGAAATAATTTCAGAAGAATTATCTGCTCCAAACTCATTCAGCAATTCGATCAATTTTGAATAGTCTATACCTTTTGTAAGATAGTCAATAAACTTTTTCTGATATTCCTCACTGACACATAATTGCACGTAATGATGTAAATCTTCACGATAATAAAGATACCTGTCACTTCCTGCTCTAAATATTCTACTGTATGGAGATAAAAATAACAGATCACTGTTTTGCTTATTATATATTATCTGTTTCGCACCTTTCACCTATTCCACCCTTTCGTACGGTTTTACCATTGACGAACCAAAATTGCTGAATGCTGTATGATACGTCCCATTACATATAGATTTCACGGCACAACTTCCACAGTAATTCTCGTCCACGGAAACATTATCTTCAACCTCAACAACAGAATCTTTACCAGGATCAGAGTAGGAATCATACATTCTTAGTTTTCTTATTGGAATATATTTCCAATAATATGGGTCGCAGGAACACAAAGGAATATTAACACAATATAGTTTTCTCGGTTTTGTAGAAGCAATATTTGCATCAAATAAACGTTCCAGATATGGCTTTATTTCAGGAAATGTCAATTTTTCTTCCTGTAGTCTTACTGTCGGTATCCCAACATAATCAATTGCACACAATTGAATATCGGTATCTTTTTCAAATTTCTGATCTATAAATTTATAGAACAAGGCAAGATCTTTATAATTTTCTTTTGTAATACAGTGTTTGATAATGACTTTGATTCCCAAAGCTTCTATTTTTTTCAGACCCAAAATCGTTTTATTAAAACTACCGACCTTTTGATTTGCTTTTTCGTGTTCAAAACAATCCTGGCTATGTATCGTAGTAATAACTCTTATTTTACTATAATCAAAATTATTCCTTATCTTCTGAAAAAAAATGTCATCCGCAAAATTCTCTCCGTTTGACAGAATCGTTACATTAATACCGAGTTCACAAATGTATTTCACAAGTTCTATAAAATAAGGATGCAGCGTCGGCTCTCCACCTGACAGTGTAATATGTTCAATCCCCTTCCTTTTCATTGAATCAATTTTCGCCTTTAAGTCCTCAAACGGAGTGATGGCATTTTTCAATTTCTTTCTGTTGCCACAAGGACAATAGCTACAGTATTGATTGCAAACATAGCAAATAGCTAAATACGCATTATTCATCTTTCTGCTCCTTCCAATAGCTTCCGTCATCAACTAAACTGGCTCCTTTGGGAGTTTCTTCTTTACTCGGAAAAGTCCAGAATTCATTTTCATATTTTTTTACTACGGCACAGGAATTCCATCGCTTTCCCAGAATTCCAAACCATAATTGAAAACAGCCGCCCCATTGTATCGCTGTTTTTCCCGCTTTTTTTAAATCAACTGCCAAAGGTAAACCATAACTTCCCGCACTGATAAGAACTACGTCAAAATCCATATCCAATATTTCTGACTTCATTACTTCATAATTGTATTTCCAGTTTCTGCATTCACATATTCCATTTGTTATCGGGGCCTGATACGTCATCAAAGTAAACTCCGGCAATATTCCCTGCAAATTCCATATTCTGTCACGCTTATCATACTGCGTTTTAACGGTTTCAGAAAAGGCAGTAACAATCAATACTCTCTTATGACTGAGACAATTCTGCCAATAAGGAAGAACTTCTCTGGTATGAAAGAACGGAAATGGATATAAATCATTTATATCAAAAATAAATGGTTTCGTTACCAGGGAAGAAAAAGCTAACATTTCCGGATAATTTCTCCAACATCCAATCGCATCAACATCTTTAAGTCCCTGAATAATTTTCTCTGCATAAAAATCCATATTGCAATCTTCATGATCCATTCCCGCATCAATCGAAATATGATATTTAATAAACTCCGAATAATCTTTTCGAATTCCCACCTGCTTTTCAAGAAACTGATAGCAAAGCTTATACTCATACAAACCGAATCTTATACACGCAAACGGTTTTTCTGCATTTACATGATTAATAAAATAATCCTGCGTCTCCACTATATCAGGTAATGACTTCATAAATACAGAATTTCTAAACGACTGCCCATTTGTAAAATGCTGATAAAAAAAACGATCTATACTGTTAAACCAATTATTAATTATTATCTTTTTCTTAAGAACAGGATATTCTTCTCGCACCAGATAACCACCACCAGATTTGTTCTTTCATATATTCATATACAGTATTATCAGTGGACTGTTTCAGCAAAGCAATTTTGACATTAAGAAGTTCAATATAGAAATCTATATGATTTACTGCATAAATCAATCTGTCTGCTATCTTATATTCCGGGTTGTTATAGTACAAAAGTGAATTAATTCTATTACTTTTGTAATCATCCAATAAATCACATATATCATCAATCAACCAGAAAATTTCTCCAATTGTATCAGCCTGAACAACTGGATCTGAATCATACGGCAATACCCCAAGTCTCAATGCTGATGATTCAAAACTTACAGATTTATCAATTAAAAAAGACTGCTCATCCTCTTTAACAGAATATTGCAAATCATGAAAACTCATAAAACATTCGGAACGCAAAGCTTTATCAATATCTTTCATAACATTATCCGCTTTATCACCTGCATATTTTCTCAGGAAAGCACGTATATCCATCACAAGCTTAAATATACATTGAAACTCTGTTTCTTCGATATTCAGCGGAATATGATATGAAAAACTTTCAATTCCAATATACTGAAGCAGTTTTCTTTTAACATCCTTTGAAAATCGATCTGAATCTAATATTTTATCCACCACACAGCAGAAAATAATATATTCCGCAGCAACTATCGCAGCTTCTTCATTAACAGACCCTGTTATAGATTCCTGCCAGGTAAAAATGAAATCGAGATTTATCAGAAATTTTTTCGTCATATCATAATCATAAATATCAGAAATTTCAGCCAAAATCTCCCTTATATGTACTGGAAGATTGTCTGCTCTGCTATCCACAAACTTATCCTGATAACTGTCACCGCAATCAAAAATCAGTTCACTTATAGTATTATAAATATATCGATTATATTCTTTTTCACTAATCATATTAAACATTACCATAAAATCTTTCTGCAGAAATATCGTAAACTTTCCTTCCGATGAGTAAATCCTCTATGCATTCTTTGGATACAACCGCCTGAAATACAAATTTCTCAAACCAGGAACGGCTCATAATACCATACCCATTTTTCCCAAACTCTGATCCTCGTGTATTCTTAACTAAAAAATAATCATCTATATCATCAACAATAAGCATAGCATGACACATATTTGCACTGGCAGATGCTTTTATATCATCCCTGTCCAGATTATCAATGCCACCAAATATGTTCTGTAGTTTAAATAATTTGTCATCAAAAACCCCCTTATTCCAAAGCAGAAACTTGCCGGCATCACAGGTAATCCAAACTGATTTTTGTTTTTTCAATTGTTTCCTGACTGAATTATAAAATTCTGATTCCGGTACATTAAAATGAATACCGGATAAACCATTTCTCATATTTGTTTCAGTCACAATTTGATAGCCACTTTGATAATCAAATACATTCGATGATGATGAAATTATACTTATATAGTTCTCTGGATTCCAGTCACATATAATCTCTTTTTCACTGCAAAAAGCACCCGGCAAATATTGCTTTAGTACCCAATCTATCTCTTTTATAAGTTTATCAGCAAAATTCTGAAAATCACATATACCGTTTTTAATCCAGTTAATTGCTGCTCCTTTGATTCCATAATTAAGAACAGCATTTAACTCCACTGTATTTATGTCAGCGATAGATTGCACATTGTTTACTATATATATTCCGTGTTTATGAATAACATTGGCTGCCATATGCCATTGTCCCTCATCAGCTAATTTAGAATTGCGAATCAGCTCTTTTGCTTCACCAGGATGAATGCCCATTGCTTCTTTAAGCTCACATATGAAATTTATACATCTTTCAAATTTGTCCCAGTAAATCAATTGCTGATAATTTACATTGAAAAGTTCATGCGCTCTTCCACATTCATTTAAAATCATATTCACTGCTGAAATCAACCAACAGTATCCCGTTTTCCCCTGATCAACAGCAAAATCTGAATGATCAGTAACACGGCTACATAATAGTGAATATTCATTTTCCGCTCTTTTATAATCAATAAGATATTCCAGCATAAATTAACCTTCCACGCAAAAACACCATATCAGTCCGTGATAATCACTGATATGGTGTTTTCAAACATCAAAATTAAATTTTACCAGGAACTTCCGCCGCCATTGTCATTATTCCAACCACCATGTGTCCATCCAACTAAAGAAGAATCACAATCTTCCATAATGACTTTAGCCTCATCTTCCGAAAGCTCTGTTGCAATACTGATTGTCTTCCCAATCTTTTCAGAAAAAACTTTAATTTCTTCCATGATTTTCCTCCTTATGGTAGTGTAACCAAGCCATAATGCCTTATCGTCTGGCATATGGCAGTTTATAGTAACATTGTTCTATATTATAACTATTCTTACTCTTTTTGTCAATATAAATTTGTTTTGAATTTTCGCAGTTTTATCGCAAACGGTACAAGTTTCTCAAACTATCTTTACTCCATTTAGCAGCTATGCCAAAAATTTTCTGATCACTAATTACATTCGTATAAATTCTTTTTATTTCCACCAATATATCACTTTGTTCACAACGATATTGCGTATATAATATATTTTTCATCATTTTATACGCCTGCTCGTCTGCCAATATTTCTTTTTGTTCACGGGTAGAGTTCCTTGATTTTTCTGTTAAGTCACAATCCGAATTCAAAATATGTGCATACTCATGGGCAGTTATGTAATATAACATATAGCGATACAATCTACTTCTTACTTCATCTTCACCAAGTATTTCTACAAATTTTTCCAATCCTAACGAGTTAATATCTACTGTACGTGTTTTTTCTTCTAAGTTTTTAATCAGCCCTGTTGTAAAAGAAATAAAATATCCTTTCTGAAGATTTCCATCTGCACACGCCTCACAAAAATCAGTTAGAACTAAATTAACATGAGCATCTGGCATTTCCTTCTCCTCAACATAATGGTAATACTCCTGAAGTAATAAGATTCCTTCATTTATATGTCTGAACGCTTTAATAAAACTTTCTTCATTTTCAATTCCCTCCGGAACAAATGAATATACAGGAGCTTTTATTCCGTTTTTGAATGCATACTCCGATTTCATTGCGTATTGTGGCGTTAAATCCACAACTCCATGAAGTCCAACAATATCAACCGTTTCCTTCAGGAACCACGAAATAACATCAAATTCTGTTTTCTCTTTATACCTGTTATATATAATATGGAGCATTTCAACCATTCGATTTAATGTGTCAACATACCATTTTGCTTTTGTTTTCGGATAAGTCATTCCCAATAAACGTGCTAATTCTTTATGATATTCTTTATTCCACCAGGCAATTCTTGAATAATCTATAATATTGTGCCACTCTAACTCTGGAAACCAGCATAGTTTCACAAGTCTTTTTTGTTTTGCTAAATAATCATTAAGCAGGAACTTCCTATTTTCAAATTGAATACGTTTTGTTCTATTGCTTGTCGCGATTCCATACTCTGATAGAAATAGTTCCGCATCTATTGTTGTCGCCAATGCACCTATTCTTCCTATCAACTCTCTACTGATTTTTATTCTTTTTTCCCTTACATCCTTCGGAGTAAGTTTTAATAACGTATTTTTATATGTTTCCGAAATTGCCGGGTGCAAAACTCTTCTTCGTTCCTGAATCCCACGATAAAGATTTGAAAGAATTATTCTCTCATATTCACTATCTTCACTTTGCGGTTTCACAATTACCCAGAACTGATTATGATAAAGCCCATGTCTGGCTCCATAATTTTTATCTTTTTGTGAATTGATTTCAAAGACGACCGGCATATCAATCTTTTCAATTAATTTTTGAGCAAGTATTTCCGACTTTTTGCTTAAATTCAAAGCTTCAATATTACGAATCACTTTGCTTTCATCCGTTTTCATCTGTACTCTCCGTAAGTATTCCCGCAGTTACAAAATATTTCTTCAGTTCTTTCACTTCCAAATCTGATAATTCATCAATCCGACAAATTTTCTTCCCTATTCCGTTTAAAGACGTTCCAAACATAACACCTTTTTGAGTTTCCGGACAATACCAGAATCTGTCATGGCATTCTTCTAATCTTTGATCAAATCCTAGAATTATTCCTTTGTTTTGAAGTTCTGTTTCAATACTTTGAAACATTACCGTATTCTTTTTTTCTTTTGAACAAAATATAACTTTTTTCGCATGTAAACTTACCAATAGATTTACCAATTCCGTTTTATATGTTTGTTCTTCACTTGGATTACGTATATAAGGAAATAAATAAGGGTCAGTCACCAATATCGTATTATTCTCTGCTTTAAGTTTACTAAGCTCTGCTAATGCAATGCTCTGTAATGTTTCTCCCTTTCCACATATAAACGTATTTTCTCCAGTGAATCCTATAGGAAATTCTTCTATACATATATCTGTAGTTTTCATTCTTGCCCTCCTGATATAAAACTCCCAATAATTAAATCTCTTTATCTATCTTTTACAGAACCCTTATATAAGTGCATCCAAAAATCTACTTTATTTTTCACTCTTTCCTATTTACAGAATGGAGCAAAAAACTATTTACTATTAATCATTATGGACTGATCAAAGAATTAAGTACTTACCTTACAACAACCCTTTTATATTACATTTTGCATTACATAAGTACAGTAAATATATGAAGTTTCTGTATCATCCCTTCTCGATGATATGTTACTGAGTGATGACAAATATTACCTGTAATTGTATCTTCCCTTTGAAGTTTACTTACAATTTCATATTTGAGCGAATCCGCATTCAAGTAATTTTTTAAATAATTTTCCATTTTCTCAAAAAACATTTGTCTTTGTTTTGCATACGCATAAATGGCCAAGCAGGTAACCGGAACTCCCTGTGTATCATAATTATTTATTAATCGATTTAAATGATTATTTATTTTTATTTTTTCAAGAAACTCTATTTTCACAGCCTCCTGAATTGCAAATTGAGTTCCATTACGATAGATTAAAATATCAATTTCGCCACATTTATCTCCATTTTCAGATAAACCTTGTGGTTCTTCTCTATGTATATTTTCTTCACCATAATAAGCTTTAAGAAAAAATGCAACCAAATTATTAATTGAATCTTCATCTCTTTTTCTTACTATATTCCCATTTCTATCAAATTCCCATTTATTATATGGATCACTTTGTATCCCACGAAATGCAATTAACAATTTGCTACATAAAATAGAATCTTCATCTCTATTCCAAAAATATTCTATCTTCTGTTTTATGCCAATATAATACTGTTGCCAACCATATGCTGGCATTTGACATTGTGCTTTCTCCATTTGCTTTGCTAATGTACAAATCTCCCGTGTTTCCTCTTTTGTATAAAAATAGGCTAGTTCCTCATCCCCCCTTACAATTTGTGAGTAATTTTTAATTCCTAATATTTTTGCACATTGTTTTGGCATTATAATACACATGCTATCTTCTCTATGAGAACTCAAACTGTAAAACAACTCTATAAACTCATTTATTGCTTTGCTTCTAATAAATCCAGACTTATTCATCATAATATCCAGTAATGAATTAAATTTATCAGAAATTACTCCATCCCTAAACCATTGTAATATTATTTCCTTTTCACTAAATGGTATTTCACAAAATTCTAATAATTTTAATACTAGTTTGTTTTCTTTAATTCTGTTACTATACTTTTGAAAAAAAATACTTATATGTTTTGCAACTGTAATAAACTCTCTTAAACCACTATTAGAAAAATAGATTTCATCAAATATACCTATAAGTCGTTGCCTTTGCTTTTCATCTTTTATAATAAGTAACTGACGATAAAATGTAAGAAGATATACCTTTCTTATAGCATATGTTTTAGGCAAATATTGAATAGTATCAATCAAAAGAGAGTATGCTTCCCTCTCTCTTCCTGTTAATTGATACAGCAAAGGCAAATATACCTTCATTTCCCGTGGCCCTTCAGTATCTAAATTATCTCCAAAATATTCTGATATATGTATCATTTCACTCAGGTAATCAGTTATTGTATTTGTTATATATAAGCGATATCCCAATTTTTTTTCTAAAATATTTTGTATCATTTGAATATACTCATTGTGATCAAGTTGCGCAACTTCTTTTGAATCTATCTTAATCAACTCATCAAGTACATATTCGATTTTATAATAATAAAAAATCCCTAATTCAATTAGGTAATCTACAATCCTCATTCTTACAAAACATTCTTTTGCATTATCTTCATTGTCCATTTCTCTAATATCTTTAGCAGTCATTATTAAATATGGAAACACATTATCTTCCAATTTTTTCATATATTTTAGATTTTTTTGAATCATAGGAAAGTAAACACCCACATTTTTCGGATTACTTCTAGAAATTTTTCTTAAAAATTCAGATTTATAATTTCCCCAAATATAGTTCTGAATTTCTATCATACTTATTGGCGGAATATATTCCCAATCATCTCCAAATTCAGACCACATTGCTTTTACTTCTGCTGCCTCTAGCATCTTTTTTTTATATAATCCATTAGCCAGTTCAATAATCATTTCTCTATCCGGACAACAATTCAATTGATTGTAAAACCATATTTGAATGTTTTCACAACAATAAATATTAACTATTTGACATATTGCAAGCAAAAAATCGTACATTCCATAAGTATTTAAAGATATGAGAAGTTTTTTTAATTCTATGTTTTTCTGTTCAATACACTGACAAATATCTTCCACAGACCATATGCCACCATATCTGTTTAAATCCATAATAATAAAGCCAATTTCTGAACTAACTATTTTTTCATAAAGACTTATTTCTTCCATAAAATCTTTCCTCGTATAATAAGTTTGTAAGTAAGAGAAATCACTTACAGACTTATTTCTTTTTATGGTATAGAGGTAAGGACATCTAAGAGGAATTCCCCTCATCCCTATTCCCATCTATACAGTCAATTGTTGCTGATTTCTCAACTTGTCACTAATCAGATTTGCTCCCATGTCACAGATCTGCTAAGTTTTGTCCTTAATTTCCAGTCTGAAATAGCCCTAAAAGCATCTTAGGCTGGAAATTAAGGCAAACCCAAAAGTTTATCAAAATTCAGCAATCCATGTATTCTTCCAAAACTCCTTGAATTTTTTGCTTATTGATGCGTTTTTTCTTCTTTCAAACCTTCGAATGCTATTTTTACATCTATCATTACAGCTTTGGTTTTCCCATAAAGTAAACCATTCCAAATATCGAAAGAGCCGTAAGTCAGGTAAAGGCTAAAAGGCTTCTTTGCAAAGGAATCCGGGCATCATCAAGGAAACCGGCTGTACAGATGAACTAAAAGCGAGTATCAATTTTTCACATTTTAACCCAAAAACAAATTATAAAAAGAATAACTGGTACAATAACGATTATTCCCTGCCATATATATTGCAAAATAATTTTTAGTTGCTGTGTTAATGGAAAGTTTTCACTTAAATATTCTTTTAATTTTTCTGCTTCTTCTTTATCACTCATCTTTTCTAAGCTTTTCTTATAAAAAAAACAATTTATATCATTTTTTTACATTTCTGTTTTAAAGTACGAAAAAAATCAATCTCTGATCTATATTCCGCTTTTGCTATAATTTTTTCATACTCTTCGCGTTTTTCATTAAGATTACTATCTGTAAGTTCTCTTTTTTTTGATTTTACTTCATTCATAACTCTTTCAGCTATTTGAATTCGTTCAGAATATTTTGCATTTGTTATAATTAGTGAATAAGTTAAAACTACTACAGATAATATTATATTAAAATAGCTTGATATTTTTTCATCAAATATATCAGTAAAAAATTCAGCTGTAAGCGAATACACTATTAAAGCAATGCTATAATATGTAATAATAAAATTCGAAAAAGCCTTTTTTTCTTTTAATCGTTTTAACATATTTGAATAATTGCTTTGGGTTGTATTCATAATATCATATATTTTATTTATATCATCGTAATTTTTTGCTTTCAACATAGTTCCTCTTTTTCTTCTGTTATATTTCTTTACCATCCTTAATCATATGACGTAAATACATCATACTGAATTCTAATTCCAACATTTTTTGTAATATGGAAATATCTCATCTACTCTGTGTGTTAGGATAGTTGTCAGCAGACGGTAGATGCTATATGTTGATTACTATTTTTCATTTACCAGTAAATTTTATATTCAAAATTCAATTCTGGCTTTTGAATACGCCAATGATACGGCGAAAAAAAGTCATGTTCTTTATATATTTTATCTCCTATTAATTACTAGAATCATTCACTTAAATCAAAGAAATGAATAATACATATGAAAAGCCATTATTTAACAGCTTCTCACATATGTTATTCATAGCCTTCGTGTCCTTTAAGGGATTTTATTTATTTATCTTCCTTAATTTCTGTTTTCTACATTCCGTCTGTTTTTTACTTATTATAACAATCTTCATCTTGAACCGCAATGGTTTTTCTATATTTCCACTTTCATTTCCACTTTTCTCCCATATTTCCTGCTATATTCTGCCGTTATCAATGCTCCACTGCCTTTTCCGGTCTGGATTATGATTAATTTATCGGACCAGCTGCTAATCAGGCGGTTTCTTCTGGGGAACGTGTATCTGGATGGTGGAGTTCCGGGTGGGTATTCTGACAGGAGCAGACCTTTTTCCTCTATACATTTCATCAGTTTGTGGTGTTCGCTTGGATAACAGATATCCAGACCATTTCCTAATATTGCTATTGTGTAGCCACCGGCATTGAGACATGCAGTATGTGCATAGCTGTCGATTCCTTTGGCCATTCCGCTGACAACTGCAATCCGGGTCTTGGCATATTCTGACGCCAGAAATACCGTTTCCTGTTTTGCTTCCTGGCTGCATCTTCTTGCTCCTACTATTCCAACTGTCTGATCCATTTTCTTGATGTTTCCTTTATAGTATAACATTGGTGGTGCATCAGCAGGTTCTCTGGCACGTAAAGGATAACGATCGTCGTTCCAGCATAAGATAGAGATATTTTTGCTTTGACAATCATCCATAATCCTTTTCGCTTTTTCCAATGAATGATTCCTGATGATACTTTCTCTTTGTCTTGCAGACAGTCCTGACATTCCGCTTAGGGTTTCATGGTCAGCCTGATAAATCTTTTCCGCATCTCCCAGTTCTTTTATCAGGTATCTGGTTGTAACAGGGCCGATAAATGGTATCTGCGTAAGCCATATCCAGTATATCATTATTTAACCACCACCATTTTACTATTGCTTTTGTCCAGCTCCCGGCACGTCAGAACTTTTTCTATATCTTTTTGACGGATTTTTTCTTCTCCATCCAGGTCCGCACTGGTCCTGGCAAGTCTTAAGAGTTTGTGGATCACACGGGCACTATATCCATACTTTTCACTGGTCTCTCTCAGCAGCTTCAATGAATCTTTATCCAGCACACAATATCTCTGTATGAGTTCCGTTGTCATCTGCGCATTACAGTTGATCCCTTTTTCCTGCGCATATCTCTCCTGCTGTATCTTTCTGGCTTTTTCTACCTTTGTACGCAATTCTTCCGAAGAAGCCCCTGATTTCTGGTCTGCTATTGCAAAGAAATCTACAGGATGGACTTCTTTCTGTATATCTATCCGGTCCATGATAGGGCCAGAGATCTTTCCCCTGTATTTAATAATCTCATAATCCGTACACTTACATTTTGCACCTGGATAATAGCCACACGGACAGGGATTCATAGCTGTAATAAACATAAAACTGGAAGGAAACGTATGAGTACCGTTCACTCTCGAAATAGATACTTTTTTATCTTCTATCGGCTGGCGTAATGCGTCAAGAGTCCGCCTTGAAAATTCAGCAAGTTCATCCAGGAACAGTACCCCATTATGTGCCAGTGATACCTCACCCGGCATTGCATAGGCACCGCCGCCGATCAGAGCATTCAATGATGCATTATGATGCGGGGCGCGGAACGGTCTGTATTTCATCAGGGCATGTCCATTGGGAAGCAGACCGGAAATACTGTATATTTTTGTTACTTCCAGACATTCTTCCTCTGTCATTTCCGGGAGGATCGTTGGAATCCTCTGCGCGATCATGGTCTTTCCGCATCCGGGCTCCCCGACCATCAGCATATTGTGCCCTCCTGCCGCAGCAAGAACAACCGCCTCTATCAGCTCATCCTGTCCTTTAACATCTTTAAAATCCAGAACTATCCCTGATTCTTCCGAACCTTTTTCCTTTTCACCCACATGGATTTCTCCCCCTGATGTTTTTCCTTCAAGACAGCGGATCACGCCTGTCAGATCATGAAATCCCAGAATTTCTACTCCATGCACCAGTCCTGCTTCTTTAAGATTAGCCTCCGGCACGATAATCTTCTTTATTCCTTTCTTCTGACCGGCAATGATCATCGGCAGAATCCCTCTGCAGGCTCTTAACCTTCCATCTAATGACAGTTCTCCGATAAAGCCATATTCTTTCAGGTTCTTCACCCCTATGTCTCCGTTCTGGCAGAGCACTCCAATCGCCATTGCAAGATCAAAATAAGAACCACTTTTCTTTTTATCACTGGGTGCAAGACTGATGATCACACGCTTTTTAGGAAAAACATAACTGCTCTCATCAATTGCTGCCTGGATCCTCTCTGCCGCTTCTTTTACAGCCTGATCCCCAAGACCGATGATCGATATCACCGGCTGTCCCTCAAGCATCTTTACTTCTATATCCACAGAATACCCATCAATCCCCTGAATTGCAAAACTTCTTACCACGGTAGCCATAATTCATCTTCCCCTATCATTTTTCTGATATGCTGTTCCTGCACTATATATTTGTGTCCTATATCTTCCACAAACTCCCTGTATTGATAAATACTGTTTTTCGGAAAGTACGCAAGTGTCTTCTTTTTTTCTGTGATCCCATCATCCGCAATCCCTATCATTGTCCGATAGCTGCTCCATAAATAATCTTCCGGATAATCTGCCATCTGCGCTTTTACCGGATTAAGATGTATGTAACGACTTGTCTGGAGAAAATAGGCATCTTCTTTTACAAGACAGGATTTATACCGGCTCTCAAAAACATGCCCCCTGTAACCATACTTATGGTTATAATAAATGGCATAACACTCTGACATATATTTCATGAACTTCCCGATTTCTATATCGCCTGTTTCAAGCAACAGATGGACATGGTTTGTCATCAGACAATACGCATGCAGCCAGCAGTTATATTTACTCAATGATGTCTTTATTATCTGCAACAGTACCTGATGATCCATCTCATCTTCAAATATTGATTTTCTTCTCACTCCTCTATGCATGATGTGGTAAATTGCCCCCGGATACCAGTCCCTTAATTTTCTTGCGATCTTTCTCCCTCCATTTCGCTTTTTATTTTCAATAATACTATCATTTATGATTATATTGAAATAAAAATCTGTCAGTCATCACAGATTTTTATTTCAATATGTTTTCCAAGTGCATTCGCATATTTCTCCAGTACAACCAACGTTGGTACCCTGCCGCCGCTCTCAAACCGAGCCATATTCGACGGTTTTATCCCTGTAATGTCCGCTATTTCCTGCTGCGTCATTTTCTGGCGGTGTCTCTCCTCCACTAACTGCCGGATTGTTTCCGAAGATCTGCTCAACACCTTTTCCTGAATCTTCTCTGTATATACTTCCAGTCTCTTTTCCCTGGCTTCCTTTTCTGTCAGGTATTCTTTCATGTTCTCCTGCATTTGCTTATCTCCCTATCCCATCTCTGATATTTTATTTACGAAATTTTATCACTCATGATAAGTTTTTGCAAGATATTTTATGTTTCTTTTATAGAATTTTTAGTTCTGCTTTATTTTCTTTATCGGTATTTCATGGGTCGAGTAGACGCACCCCTTACGGTCGTACGCCCCTCACAGAATCCGGACTTGCGGCTTTCCCGCATCCGGCTCTTTGCGAAACGAATCGTTCACATTTATCAATTATATACACTGACATATATTCGGGGTCTTACCAATGGATAGCTGTTATCTATCATATTCAGAAATTCTACCCAGTTGTAGCTTTTCTTTTGGCTCCTCCGGTTTAGACAGTAGAATAAACTTTTCATTACGTGGTATCGAAATGCTGTTATTCTTTCTGTATTGTCTGTGATTCCATAGTAATGGTAATAACCAGTCAGTATCTGATTGAGTTTAGCAGTAATCTCTTTCAGTTTCCATGTTTTCATGTGTCCCATCAGTTGATTTATTTCTCTGCATTTCTTCGCAAACTTCTTCTTACTGGTTTTCCTCTTCACTCTGAATCTACCATTCTTGCTTTTGGAACAGTAGTGTGTAAAACCCAGGAAAGTAAAGGTACCTGGCTTCGTTCCACTTTTACTGCATCTTTCCTTTGCGTATCGTCCGAACTCTATCAACCTGCTCTTTTCTTCTTCAAGGCTTAATCCAAAGTGTCCCATTCTATGTTTTAAGTGTTCATAGAACCATACTGCATCTGATTTGTATTGGAATGTCACCACAAAATCATCAGCATAGACCACCAGACCTGCATATCCCTTTAACATCGGCGTTACCACCTCTTTGAACCACCATATCAGCACATAGTGCATATAGATACAGGAAATTATCGGAGAGCAGACGGAACCTTGTCCACTTCCTTCCTCTGTTGCTTCAAATTCATAGTTATTCATAATTCCTGCTTTCAGCATTCGTCTGACAAGGCGGATAATATTCGGGTCTTTGATCCTTGATTCTATAAAACGCACAATCCATTCATGGTCAAGATGCTGGAAGAATCCTTTTATATCCGCATCCAGAACATAATTCGTCGGTTTCCTTTCCAGCATTATGTTTAGTTTGCGGATTGCTTTATGGCAGCCCCTGTTGGGTCTGAATCCCATCATCTCATCATAAAACATTGGCTCGAATACTGCTTCCAGTATCCTGCGCAGTGCTTCCTGTACCAACTTGTCTTCATAACAGTAGATACTAAGTGGCCGCATCTTCCCATTGTCCTTTGGTATTTCTACCAGTCTTGCTGGTTTGGGCTTATAGGATTTCTTCTTCAAACTTTCTATAAGGGCTTCTAGATTTTCTTCCAGATTTCTTCCGTATTCTTCTTTGGTAACTCCATCTATTCCTATGGCTTTCGTTCCATCCATCTGGACATGACAGTTCTCAAGCATCTCCTTATTGATAAGATGCCCCAGTGATGTAAAGACCATGTCTGGATTTTCTTTTGATAATTGTGATATTCTCGCCAATTTCGTTTCCATTAGTTCCCCTATCTCTGTGTATAGCTAATGTTTCCTCTTTGATATAGTTTCGCAGGCCAGAACTGCGAGGCACAGTTCTCTCTCGACTTCCCTCCGGTATTTATTTTGTTCATACCTTCACCGGTACTGTTCGGGCCTCCGACTACCTGCACTTCGTTTGTCTTTCTTCTTTTGGTTGGCGGACATACTTTCCATTTACACACTCTGAAAAGAAAATGCAGGTCCTCTCCAGTTGACATATAGTCCCTGTCTGACATGAATAGTTTCAACAACACCGCAGAGGCATGCAAAATCTTACCATAACGATAAGTGCATATATTGTCTTCCACCCTGACCACGGTGTCGACCCTCTGATACTTTGGGATTTCGGTGCTCCATAGCTATCCCTGCTATCTTGCTGTCTACGCTTAGCCTGCGCGTTACCGTAACAGACTCAAGACTCGCTTCAAATGCTGTGGTTAGCAGCTTATTTGATGGGGCTTCCACCCACCGGACTATATACCCTTTGCTGGACGCACGGTCAGACCCCAATGTGGTCCCATGCAACAAATATTCTGTCGGTAGTTTTTCGTTCACTCTTTCTCTATACATATTTTTCTCCGATTAAATAGTACATTTTCTGTATTATGTATGCGATATTGTTTAATTACCTAAATCTTATTATATTATATATTGATTCTTATAAGGATAAGAGAATCTTTACATAAAAAGCCGAAGGGCAAACCTTTTAAAGTGCTTTATAGCTCTAGTGACTCAAATGCTATAATTTTTTTAATTTTGCATTTTGAATGATTTTTGAGTATACTATAAATGAGTCAAAAGCTTGCCGGTCATCACGGCTAGGATATGATAAACGTGTATGTTTAACTTCCGTAAGCGACGGGGTGCTTCAAAGCGTAGAATATCGCTTACGTGTAAGAAGAGTCTACTGAAATGTAGATTCTTCTTTTTTAGAAAGGACAATAAACCTTTATATTCAACAAACATTGACTATCTTATAGAACAACTTTACAAGTAAACTCCTGCCGCCTTCACTGGTGGCTTTTTTCTTCTCTCTTTCCACTCTATCCGATTTTATAATTCTTTTATAGATCTTTTAATGATGCTTTATCCTTTTTTAGTTGTACTTCATAGGTCGAGTAGACGCCCCCCCCTTGCGGTCGTACGCCCCTCGCAGAATCCGGACATGCGGCTTTCCCGCATCCGGCTCTTCATATGGCTGATCTTTTGTCAAATCTCTGTGTATTCAACACTTTTTTTAGAATGGCAAAAACTAAAACCTGGACTTCATAGGATGCAGACTCCAATTCCGATTGAAACGAGCACCCTTTCGAGCATCACCAGTCGTCGAAAATTTAAGTCCCCGGAGTTTTCAAAATAACCACCCATTTCTATAATTTATATTCTTTATATAGTTGTTCACGATACACCTCGTCCTCAGATGCTTTCTCAGCATCTGAATAACGTTTATTCTTTAATAGAATATTTATAAGTGCTCCTAATCGATTTTCACCCTTTTTTTCACCTTTTTTTTCGCCCTTTTTTATTCCATTTTCCTCTGCATAAGAAATCATACTTAACATATCAGACACCTCCTTCTGACGAACTTGATTATCCGAATCTGGAATATATGATAATACTTTTTTCTGGTTTCCGGAAAATAATCCATATAAGAGATCCAAAAGTCCCTTTTCTTCCTGTCCTTCTCCACCGAGCCGTACTATTATAATCTCCAAAAGATCTGATTCCCTGGAATCAATTCGGAACTCTTTGTCTTTGATTCCCTCATTTTTGTAATTCTGCATCTTATAATATGATATGGTATTTTCCAGTTTCCTGGGAATATTATCGAGGCAGATCCAGATACTGTACACTTTTTCTAAATGACCATATCCTTTTCCATTTTCCCCTATCTTATCTAATTGTGCAGACAATTTACGGCAGCCATAATATATACTTCTTTTTACAACCGGATAACCCGGTGTGTAATTTTGCTGTATCTCAAAATCAATATGAAGATTTACCAGAAGCTTTCCTTCTGCTTTTGGATTTAAAGAACGGAACAGAATATCAAATGCTGCTGGTGCTTCATCTGTCGTATGAAATTCTGTATCCTCTCCACGTATGGTTTTTGCCATATCCTCTTCTACCAACGCGGTTCCTGTCTGAATCGTATCACCTTCTATACAATTCATAATTTCTTCCAGGGAGCAGTCTCTATATTCTTCTACAGTATATTTTAGAATATTACTCATAATTGGTTTATATGAAAAAATATTCTTTGCTGACTGATCTTTCGTTTCTTTTCCATCTATCGTCTTTAGTGTTACAGAAATACTGTCTTTCACATCCATAAGTCTCTCCCTTGACCAGCTTTTATTTGTAATTTAAGTATATATCTTTTGAGGGAACATAGCAACTACAGAATTCTACTTATTCATTCCACGTATCCCTTCTTAACTCAAAACATCTATACGATAGCCCCATATTCTTCTGACAGCTCCTCATTGTCTTTAAATGCCACTATACCCGATTTTATAATTCTTTTATAGATCTTTTAGCCCTGCTTTATCCTTTTTAGTTGTACTTTATAGGGTCGGACTCCGACATACTTGACCCCGACATACTTTCGAGATAAGCCTTTGCGGATTCATAAAAGATGATTTGACAGTTTTTAGGGTTTCAAACACCGGAACCTTAATTTCTTCTGACAGACTCGAAGTGGTAAATAAGTATCTTTCCGGAGACATATCCTCAGAAGATTTTCAGGGAAATGGTCATGGGATTGCTCTTTCTAACATCAAGGAGAGGTTGTCTTATTATTACGCAGGTCAAACAAAAATTTATTTGACCGTTACAGATAAACAGACTATTGTTACAATTTCGATTAAACAGGAGGTTTAAATCAAAAAATGTTTCAGATACTTGTTGTTGTTGATGAACAGATGATTCTTAATGGAATTAAACTAATAATTGAAGAAATACTCTCTTTTCCATTTTCAATATCTGTACTATCTGCCAATGGTGTTCCGTCTGCAATGAATTTGCTCACACACGCCTCTGCTGATTTAGTCATCACTGATATTAGAATGCCACTCATGGACGGATTTTGTATGATTGATAAACTGAATGAGTGTAACTATTCAGGAGACATTGCGATACTTACGAGCCATGCGGATTTTGAATATGCACAAAAGGCTGTTAAATATGGGATTTTAGACTTTTTGCTAAAACCAATTAGCGAATCGGCTCTTCAGGAATTAATTGAGAAATCATATTCAAGAAAGACTAAAAGGTTAGATCAGGAGCATAATAATCAATTACTCAATATCTTAAATCTTACCTTGTATGGGCTTTCTCCAGCGGAATTGTTACTTTCAGATCATGTTTTTTGTGATTATTTTCCCTATCAGTATATCACTGTAATTATTATTTCCGGTGTTTCACAGGAAATTAATGAAAGCCAGATAAAAGAAGAACTCAGTACTTATTATACACTGATTTATATTTTTCAGCTTCAGGGAAAATCAGAAATCTTGTTATTATGCAACCGCCCAAAATATTTAGCAAAATCAGAAGCAATAAAAAAGAGCTTGTTAACCCTTTACCCAACAGCGCACATAGGAATCAGCCTTAACTCTACTTCTGTAAAAAAACTTCATAATTTATATCTGAATGCGGCTCAAAGGCTTTTTTACGAGAAAGTATTCAATGAAGATATTCAGGAAGAACAGTTGGCAGCTTTTATATATAAAAAATGTATTTCTGTTTTTCTTGATTCGCAGCAGCATATGGATCATTCGGTGATCACTTCCATTATTGAAGATATACAAAGCAGCACGACGGTTAATACCTATACATATGAAAATATATATCGTGCTTTTCAACAGAATATTTTCTTCTACCTCAAGCGAAATGGTTTTTCACTCCCAGCGGATTTGAATGTATCAATTCCAGTTCTTTCAAAGGATAATCTCGTATCCGAAATAGAGCTATTTATTAACAATATAAAGAGCAGGCTTTTCAAGCAATATACTTTTAGCAGTGAAAGTAATCCACAAATTCAACAAATTGATGCATTTATCAAAGACAATTATGAAAAAGATATTTCTCTTGATGATATTGCTGATAGTGTAAATTTGAATCCCCGTTACATTTGTGCTTTATTAAAAAAGGCAACCGGTACATCTTATTTAACTCGCTTGCATACAGAAAGGATAAGAGCAACCAAACAATATCTGATAGAAACAGACATGACGGTTGATGAGATTGCACAGCATGTTGGATACAATAGTTCCACCCAGCTTAGCAGGGTATTTAAAAAATATGAAAATATGACTCCTACCGATTATCGAAATTCTTATAAATAAATACACCACTTTACAAGTTTTTTCATAAAAAATATCGTACAGGGCTTTCTGATGTATAATGAGTTTGGCAAAACCATTACAAAGGAAAGTAACCCTGTACGACAGAAAGCATTGTACAACGAAAAAAACCTGATTGGTAGACTTTATAAATTTTTCGTACATTTACATGTTTACCGTCTCATAACCAACTCTCTCACTTCGAACATGTAGTAAAAAATCTATCGTACCAGATAAGGAATGTTAAAACTGTCCAGATTTTACGGCTGTTATCTGCTTTTTTATCTTTATGGTCGTTCAGGAGCTGGAGCAGTTTCTCTGTATGGAAAAATTCTTCTGCTTCTTTCGAGGTAAATAAATCTGTTACCATCTGATACCAGTCATTCTGCCGCAGCCACACACGGATTGGAATGGGAAAACCAAGTTTCTTCCGTTCATTGGTTTCCTGTGGAAGAAATTCTGAAACAGCTTTACGGAAAATATATTTGGTTGTA
>OLNI01000553.1_pt1 | contig 31317 bp, 47 predicted proteins | sample 1672921 | NCBI WGS metagenome assembly OLNI01 (sample SAMEA3136737, study PRJEB25190) | human gut metagenome | biome: human gut; feature: human-associated habitat; material: faeces | place: Austria | collected 2013 | reverse complement strand
TGGCAGCTTGTTAATACAAGCTGGGTATTACCCCAAAACCGCGAGCGGGTTTACTTTGTCGGACGTCTTGGAGGACGGACCGGACTTAAAATATTTCCTCTCGCCTGCGGCGGTGAAAAGGCTGATGGGTTACAAGGACAATACACAAATACCATTACCAGCGAGGGATACACAAAAGTCCGGCAGATAAACCGTACCGAAAAGAATCACCAACAGGACAGGGTTTATTCTCTGGAGGGGCTGTGCCCTGCATTAAATACGGTTGGCGGGGGCAACCTTGAACCGAAAATAATATGTCCGGTATTGACGCCTGAGCGGTTGGAAAAAAGGCAGAACGGCCGGCGGATGAAAGAAAACGGAGAGCCGTCGTTTACGCTGACGGCGCAGGACAGGCACGGGATTTACGACGGCGCCCGTATCCGCAAGCTTACGCCCGTTGAGTGCGAGCGTTTGCAGGGTTTTCCCGACGGGTGGACGGAGTGCGGCGCAGACGGCAAAAAGATGTCCGACAGCGCCAGATACAGGGCTTTGGGTAATGCGGTAACAGTGGATTTTCCGCGTATGATTGGGGAGAAATTGAGATGAGCAGATACCGGCCGAAACAGTTTTCACCGCGCATATATCCAGAATGGGGCGAGCTTGTATCGGACTTGTCCCCGGAAAAGGCGCAGGAGATATTTATGGCGATTTGCCAGTATCCCAACCGGAATCCGGACATCGGCGTCTGGCGGTTCATTAAATCGCAGATTGACAGGGATTATGCCGAATTTGTGGAAAAGGCGGCCAGAAACAAGGAGGTTATAAAGAGCTACTGGGCGAACAAGGGTGAACGAACGTTATCGGACGTTAAACAACCGTTATCGGATGATGAACGGGCGTTAACGAACGATAAACAAACGTTGACGGACGATGAAAAAAAAGAAAGAAAAGAAACAAAGAATTCCCCCTTAAACCCCCAAGAAAAAAATAAAATAAATAAAAATATCCCCCTGACTCCTGAAGGAGTCATCCCCCCGAGGGGACAATCCCGAAGAAAAATTTCTTTTTCCGACGTGTTTGACTGGGAAAGTTTGTTTGACTACTGGGAAAGCCGGAAAAAAGGCGGGCGATACAAGACGGCGGAGAGCCGCGGCCGTATGCTTGCCAGACTGAAGGAACTGACCGGAAACGATTTTGAGCTGGCGAAAAAAGCGATTTGCCACTGTGTGGATTCCGGTTATCAGGGATTTTGCAACGGCAACGAGCTGTTTTACAAACCGGCGAACGACCCGCCAAAACCGCCGGAAACGAGTGCGGAGGAGGAAAGCAAAAAACGACTTGAGCTCATCAACAAGATTTTTGGAGAAGATGATTGAAAAACTATGAGTTAAACAACTGGATTGAAAGCGTTAAGACGGCGTTTCCGAAGTTTAACCCGACCGGGGAAATGCAGCTGGCTGGGTGGAAGGAAGCGCTGGGCGATGCGACGCTGGACGAGGCCAAGGCGGCGGTTGTCAAATACATCGCCGAAAACTCAAGCCGGTATGAGCCGCAGCCGAAAGAAATCAGGGAAATCCTGAAAGTCGTCAAAAGCCAACGGACGCTTGCGTATCAGTCGCCGGGCGAACTGGTTGAGGATTTGCCGGAGCGGCGCTTTCGCGAGGACATTGTGCTGGGACGGTGCCGCCACAACCTGTACTGCTACCGCGATGCGGATGAACTTGTCCGGCGCGGAGAGGTCAACGACTTTGATGAGGGCTTAAAGCTTGCCTGTCGCAGACGTTTGGCGCGCCGGGGCGAACAGCCGAGGGATTATGAGTTTCCGAGCGATGAGGATTTGGCCGCCGCAGGGCTGAAAGGCGTTAAGGCTAATGCCGGTGATTGCCAGCGAATACTGGAAAGCTTTGTCCGCCAGTGGAGTATGCCGCGATGAAGAAAAAGGTTATAGATGTCAAAACTTTGGAAGTTTGGGAATCGTACGGAGAGGCAGCCAGATGTCTGGGGGTAACAGTTCCGGCCATTCATCATTCAATTTATTTCGGGTGGAAGGTCAAGGGAAGGCATTTGGAGGATTTTGAATATTGGAGAGGTTTGCACCCGCGCGATAAAGAAAAAATGGCACAACGTAATTTTTATTTTATGTGAGAAAACGCTATGAACGAGATAAGGGATAAAATCAGGACGTTTATTGAGGATTGCCTGTCCGAATATCCGGGCGAGGCTGACAGGATAGAGGTTACGATAAGTACACGGTGGGGAGATGTCGGGGTTTCGTTGAGCCAATTCGGAAATCCGCTTTATTTTTCAAAAGAGGTAAAACTGGCGGAAATCAAAGAACGGCCGGACTTAAAAGCCATAGCGCTGGAGGTTTACAAATAGGGAGGGTATAATTGATGGGAACATGGATACAGCAGAAAAATATTGATGTGTTGAGCCATTATTTAAAAATCGGCTGGCTTGATTTTTTATCGTCTAAGTGGAAAGGAGTGGAACGATTGGCCGCCGGTGAAAGATGGTTGCGTGATTTTCATCATGCGGGTTTTGATATACGAACGATAGACCCGTCAAAGCCACGTGTTGATTGTGAGGGATTTAAACCGAATTCGGAAAGGCGCGAGAGGGCAGAAGACTTTTTCCGACGGGCCTCTCGTACAATTCCTAAAGATTTTTTTATAACTGTCAGCAATGTATGTTTAGAAAACAAGCAATTTGTCGGGAAACAAGACGAACGCTATGCGGTTAAGACGGATTTGGTTCGCGGTTTAGATTATTTGTGCGATTTTTATTTTGGGAAAAAACTGTATTGAAGTGCCTGCGTTTTGCAGGTTTTATCGCTGTTAGCTTAGTTATACACATATATTATATAATACTTGCAATATTAAAAATATGGTATATTTTATTATCATAAAATAAGTGTGTCAAGACAAAGGTTTTTAAAGGCTCGCAGCGGTTAAAAGTTGCGGGCTTTTTTTATTGAATGTTCATTAACTCGCCGCCCGGGGCTTTTGCTTCGGGTGGTTTTTTATAGGAAGACAGACATGTACGCAAAAATTGAGAAAGGAAATTCCGGGCATTATATGTTATTGGAAGTTAAAACGCAGGTTTCTTTTAGCCCCAAAAGGACTACGGGGCTGGATACCTGGGACTATATGAACGCGCAGGAGCAGACAGAGGGGCAATGCGGTGATGACAGCGAACACTCGGGATATGCGCGCGGGTTGTTTGAATTGCTGGGTATTGAAGCGGATACGCCGGTTTTGCTGTTGCCGGAGCCGAACTATAAACCGCGTTACGGTTGCGCGGACGGGGATGCCCCGGTGGGGAATGTAACCGTGTCCTGCATAAACGTTGACGGTGTCAGTTATCTGACGACAGGCAGCATATTTGTTGTCAACGACAGAGGGCAGACAATTCAGAGAGTTTAATCATGCTGACAGCAAAACAGGAAAAGTTCTGCCAGAACATAGCAAAAGGGATGAATCAATCTGAAGCATATAGGAATGCTTTCAATATCAGTAAAGCAAAGCAGGAATCTGTCCATACTCTGGCTTCAAGATTATTAAAAAAAGTTGAGGTTAAGTCAAGGTTGAGTGAGCTTAAAGAGAAAACAACGGAAGAAATCAAATACACGGTTGAGGACAGTTTCCGCAAACTCTCGGAAATCCAAGCGTTAGCACTGGCAAGGAAGAGGAAATTCGGAATTGCCGACCCTGACCTGACGAATGCGATTAAGGCCGAAGAGCTGAAAGGAAAGCTCAAAGGGCTTTATGTGGAGAAAAGGGAGATTTCGGGCGGTTTAGACCTGACGCCGTTTAAGATTGATGTGGTTGAGTGAGTTTTGACAAAAACGCTTAACGGTAAAACAGATACTTGGAAATTTCGGTATCAAAAATTCCCGACTCGACATCACGGAAGGCGGTAGTGCGCAGAGGTCTTTTGTCTAAATGAAAGTTTATAAAAAATTTGCACCGCTGTTGAATATGACAAGCGCTAAGTATGACACGTTCGTTTTTACCGGCGGGCGCGGTTCGATGAAAACCGGAACGGCTGTGCGGGCGGTTTTGACGGAGATGATGCGGCGAAGGGTGCGTGTGGTCTGTTTCAGGGAAACGAAAACCAGCCAGAAGTCCAGCCTTATCGTCGAGTTTCAGGAGCTGATTGAGGGGGAATTTAGGGGACGGGGATTTGTCGCCAACTCGGAAAAGGTTACAAACGTCATCACCGGGGCAGAGGTTTCCTTTCTGGGTTTAAAGGATAGCAATCGCAACGCCAGAGAAGCCATCAAGGGGCTGGGGCAGGTCGACATCTGGCTGATTGACGAGGCGCAGGCGGTAACGGAGCCGGTGTGGGGCGTTTTGCTGAAGACCATCCGTAAGGAAGGGGTGCGGCTGATTGTCATCTATAACCGGATAGAAGAGGATTTGCCGGTGGAAAAGGCGTTGTTTCTCGATTATGAGAACATGGCGGCGCCGGAAGGAACTTATTTTGCCGAAATAAATTATCCGGAACTGGTGCATCTCGGAATTTTGGGGGAGAAGTTTCTGAACTATGCGGAGCTGGTCAGGAAGAACAAGCCCGACGAGTATGAGCGCGATTACTTAAACAAGCCCAAGGGGGCGAACGTGGCACGGGTGGTGCCGTATTGGAGCAAGGAGAACATCAACGGGGACATCCGCTATTGCCCGGATTTGGACATTTACTGGAGTTTGGACTTTAACGTCAACCCGGCGATGAGCACGCTGGCGCACCGCGACGGCAGGAAGTTCTTTTTCTTTGATGAGATTGTCATCAACAACTGCATTACGCAGGACGCGGTTGACGAGTTTATGCGGCGTTATCCGCCGGAGGAGTTCAAAGGCGTGGTGCAGATATGCGGCGACGCGTCGGGGAAATACCGCAAGACGCAGAGCCGGTATTCGGACTATGCGATTATCGTCAATTCGCTGGCAAAGAACGGCTATCGCTGGAATTTGAATGTCCGGCGGTTCAATCCGGCGATTATGGCACGGGTCAATGCGTTTAATCGTCTGGTATTTTCGGACGCGGGAGAGCGCAACGTTCTGGTTCATCCGCGCTGCGAATGGCTGATTTACAATATGAAGAACCTCAAGTTCAAGGAGGGAACCAGCATTATTGACGCGCCGACGCCGTCGCAGATTGCCGAAGATGACAAGAAGCTGTATCTGGGGCATATTTTTGACGCGGCGAGCTATATGGCGGAATATTTTTATCCGGTAGTCCGGGAATAGGAGCGGAACGGCTTGGAAGCTGCCGGCCGTGGTGCGGGAATGAGGCGGACGGGCGGTGCGAGAACAGGGGCGGCGGATGATACGGGAGAGTTGACCGGGTGTGCCGGAAGGTAACAGAAAAAGGGGCAGGGACAGAATGTTTGAATTTATGTTGGAGAAGGAACAGAAGCCGAGACGGCTGACGGATGCGGAGGCTAACAAAACCGCGGCGGATATCGGCAGCCTGTGGAAGACGTGGGACGATGCGCGCGCCAAGCAAAAGGCGATAGCGGAACGCTTGAGGCCTGAAATCTATCTGGATGAGAGGGAGAGGCAGGTTACAGATGGCGCCGATGAATGGAAGTCGGACGTCCACCTCAACAAGATTTATTCCTTAAACCAGACGCAGCAGGCGTATATCTGGGACAACATTTATTCCGACATCGACCATTTGTTTGACGTGGAGGGAGCGGACGAGAGGTCGGAGGAAACGGCTGCGGCGCAAAAGTCCAATCTTGTCAACATCCTGACGAAAATCGGCATTCAGCGCAAGCTTGACTCCGGGATTGAATATTGGGGAGCGGTCGGGGAAATCTGTCTGTTCGTTTCCTGGAAGACGGTTTACCGGCAAATCCGGCGGCGGCTGGATATGATGGGAGCGGACGGGCTGTTGTATAAAACGGGGGCGTACGGGATATTCAACGAGGAGGTTTACAACGGCGCCAACGTGGAAGCGATTGACCCGCTGAATTTGGTCTGGGATCCGAAAGTCAGCCCTGAAGACGCAGAGAAGTTCAACGCCTGCGGTAAAATCATCAAGTCGTGGGAAACTTATGACGCTATAGCTTTAAACAAGTATTACCGGTTATCCAAAGGCGAGCTTGAGGCGATTAAGACCGAACTGAACAGGGATAACCGCGACGAGGACGAGCCGGAAGGCGACAAGTCCGACCTGATTGTTGACGGCAACCGGGTTGAGGTTTTGCAATACTGGGGGAACTTTACGCTCGACGACGGCACGGTTTTGCGCAACTGGCACGCGGTAGCCGTGGGGCGGAAATATCTGGCAGTGTTTGAGCCGAATCGCTGGGTTATTAACCCGATAATCGACTGCGCAACGCTCAGGGACACTCAAAACAAGCGCGGCATACCGGAGCTGTGGTCGATTTATGATATTTGCAAAGAGCAGGAAAAGAAAGTCAACCTGCAAAACGACGCGCAGGCACTGAACTTAAACCAGCCATGCTATGCGCCGAAGGATTTTTTCAAAGAGGAAAAAATCAAACTGTTTCCGGGCAAAGTTGTTACTTACAAAGAGGGGTTTGAAGACCCGAACGCCATTATCAAAATGCAGTTTCCGCTGCTTTCCAACGAGCAGATTATAGAATATTACGATACGACGGCGTCAAGCGTTTCGGGAATATTCCCCAATATGCAGGGGCAAGACGAGGTCAAGGACGCCACGGCGACTGAAATCAAGGTCAAAGTGCAGGGGCAGACGACGAGGCTGTCCAAAATCCTGGACACGATAAAACAAAACGCGATTGTGCCGATGGTGGAAAAAGTGGCGGATTTGGAAGCGAATATGAAAACCGGCGACGAGCTTTTGTATATGAATACCGGACGGGGGCGTACCAGCCTTATTATCGGCGACATGGTGCGGCAGGGGCATTATGAATATAAATATACCGATAATACCGGCCTTCAGAAAAAACTGGTGCAGAACCAGACGATGACGCAGATTCTGGGTCCGGTGTGGAATGACCCGCAGGTGGTCTTGAAGAAAGAAGATATTGTCCGCGACGCTTTAATCAACGCGGGCATAGAGAATGCCGAAAAATATTTCGGCGCAAAAAATCCGCAGCAGGCGATACCGGCGCTGACGCCGCCGTCTGACGGAGCAACCTTTAATCCGGGAGAAGACGATGGACAACAACCGTTTGGCGCTGCTTAACGAGGCGGTGCAGTCAGAAGCGGGGCAAAGGCTTTTGGCCTATATGCAGGAGGTTATGGTGGAAACCGCGGCCGCAGGCAAATCCAACGCCGAGTGGGTTAAAGGGATGGGAATGCTGATTTCCCGTGTTAGGGGAATCGGGCAGGAATTTGAAAAAGAACGTAACAAAGGAAGGAATTAGTTATGGCTGAAGAATCAACACCTTTGCCGGGAGCATGCGCAGAAGACACTTCCGCGGTTTTGGAAAATGCCGACACTTCGCTGAGCGAACCGGCAGAAGCGGCGGAACCGGAGGCGCAAAACGGCGAAGCTGAAACGGAAGCGTCAGGCGGCGGCCCCGCGGCAGACGGTCAGGAAACCGGCGCAAACGGGGAAGATACCGCCGAAAAATTGATTTTCGGAAAATACAAGTCGCTTGAAGATGCCGAAAAAGGCTACAAGGAAGCGGAAAAGGCGATTACCCGCTCGGCCGAACTTGAGAAGCGTTTAAAGGCTTATCAGGAAAGGGAAGAGCAGGAAAGCCGGGTGCGGCAGGACACGGCACGGAAACTCGGTTTTAACGATGCCGAAGAGCAGCAGTTGGACTGGGAGATTAAGAACTTTGAGTTTGCCCGCTGCGTGGAAGCGCTGGGAGCGACGCTTGAGGGCGACGCGTACGAGAAAGCGTACAATGCGCTGGCGCGTTATCGGGCGACGCTGAACCCGCGCGATTTGGCGGCGGCAAAGGCGTGTTTTGCGCCGGAAACGATTGCCGAAATTGCGGGGCAGGTTGCTCTGTACCGCAACCAGGCGGCTGGAGAGTACCAAAACCGCGTACAGACGCAGCGGCTGGCTGAAGTCAAGACGAGAGTGGCGGCTTTTGCCAAAGAAACCGGCGACTGGCTTAACCCGAAAGAGCGGCAGGACATTGTCGGGATGGCCGTGAACCTGACCGGCGGCGACGTTGACCTGAACAAGGTGCGCGAACTTGTGGACGCCGTAGAGGCGTATGCCGTGAAAAGGTATCAGGAAAAAGCGAAAATTGAAGCCGAAAATCAGCAGTTGCAGGGCAGCCTTCAGGCTCCGGCATCAGGAGGTATTCCGCCTGCGGGCGAGAAATGGATTACCCGCGAGGAGTACAACCGGATGAGCGAAGAGCAGTTTGAGGCCAACCGCGACAAAATAGAACGGCAAATTCTTCTGGAACGGCAGGGGAAACTCAGGCCGATGCTTACTTAAACCATACGAGCCGCGCCGGTCTTCGGCGAAACCGTTAAAGGGTTTGACGCTTAGGTGTGTTGAACCGTTAAAGGGTTTGACGCTCAGGCAGGCGGGCTTTTTTTTATGAAAGGTGAAAATCATGTCTATAAATGCGGAAACGCTGGAAAGGCAGATGCCGAAACTTATTCCCGAAATTTGGTCTCTGTCGTTAAACAAAAAGCTGGACAAGTCCGGCGTCGGGATGAAAATCGTCAACAAAATTTATGAAAAAGACATCAAAAATTTTGGCGACACGGTCAATATCGGCGAGCTGGGGGACGTTACGGTTTCCGACTATTCGGAAGACGCGAGCGATGGGGGCGTTACCTATCAGCGCGTTGATGCAACGAGCCAGCAGCTGAAACTCGACCAAAGCAAGTCGTTCGGCATTTTTTTGAGCGACATTACGCAAAAGCAGTCCAACATTAAGGAATTGCAGGCAAAATTTGAGGAACGCGCGAGAACGGCGATTGACCTTGTCAAGGACACGTTCATCTTAAGCGCTTTTTCCGAAATTCCGGCTGATAACAAGCAGGGCGCGACGACCGCGATTACGCTGACGCCGGACAATGCTTACAAATGCCTGGTCTGGCTCTCCAAAACGCTCAAAAACAACAATGCGGTTCAGGTCAGAAACGACCAGATTTACAAGACCAATCAGGCGGCTGGCGCGCCGCTGCCGTGGTGTGTCATCAACCCGGACGTTGAGGCGATTATCCGCCAGGCTCCGGAATTTATCCACGCCACGCAGGCGGGCGACAGGCTGCTGCGCGAAGGGTCTATCGGCACGATTGCAGGGCTGGACGTTCTGGTTTGCACCAACTTGCCGACAACGACAAAGAAAGTCAACATCATGGCCGGAATCAACGAGGCGATTGCTTATGCGGGCAACATCTCCAAGGTGGAAAGCATGCGCGACGACAAGTTCTTCGGCGACAATGTCCGCGGGCTTTACGTTTACGGCAAAAAGGTTGTTTTGCCGAAAGCTCTGGCCGGCATGGTTGTCGACGTTACGGCGGCTGATACGCTGGTTGAGGCGGCTTCCGGCGGAGGCGGAAGCTAAAGACGGGGAGGGAAATCTCCCCTTTGTTTTGGGAGAGAATGACAATGAAAGCAGAAGATAAGATTTTGGGGCGTTCGCAGAAAACGGAAAAAGCAGAAACGGCTGCAACCGGCTGTTTTACGCGGGAAAATGTCTGGAAAGTGGAAAGAAAAGGCTGCGGCGTTTCGGAATTTGACGGCGTGATGGTTCACGAAATGCTGGACGCCGCAGGAAAAAAAGCAGTACGTTCCGGCACAAAAGAGCTGGAATATAACGGGTTCAAGTTTAGGCTGGTCAGATAGACGAAGCCTTTTTCGGCATTGTTCCAACGTTGGAACATGGAAAAGGGAAGTTAGGCAATGAAGACTTTTTATGACATTATTCAGGACGTTTCCAACCTGCGCTGGTCGATTGACGACCCGGAGCCGGAGAGTTTTGCCGAAACCAGCCGGGCGGTAAAGCTGGCAATACCGCAGGCGCATTCGTATATCTGGGGGCTGGCGGATTTCCCGTTCAAAAAGAAGAAAAAGGGCATAGCCGTACAACCGGGAATGCCGACGGTTCTGGCTCCCGAAGGAAATATCGTCAATGTCCGGATTGAGGGGAAGGGGGAATATCTTATTCCGGTACAGGCGGAAGAGGCGGAACTTTGGGAAGAAAAGAAAGGCGAACCGCGGTATTTCTGGGTAGAGTTTACCGATCAGGGGGCGGCAATCAGCCTTTATCCGGTGCCGGACAAAGCCCTGACGCTGATTGTCAGGTACGAAACCAATTTTAAGGCAAGAGACAGCGCCGGAAACGTAAAGTATAACCTTGAGGCAATGGGCGATGTGCTGAACTTACCGAACGACCGGTCGATTGAGGATTTGTATCTGCATTGCCTTTATACGAAGTCCATGGTGTATCTGATAGCGGACGAAACTGATGAAAATTATGTCCCTTATCAGCGGGAGTTTGAAGAGGCGTATCGGAACCTTTTGAACCTGACCGGGATTAAACGCGAGACAAGGCTGGTTATCTGACCGGCGGACGATTTTTTTGAAAAGGCAAGCGTATGCAGAATTTGTTTATACAGAATTTTCGCGGTGTCCGCAGGGTCAATCCGGTAGTGGACGTGCAGGCCGAAGGGATTATTTCGGCGGTGAGCTGCATCAATACGGAGCTGAAATACACCGAAAACGGCGCCAACGTGGGCGTATTTACGGCGCCGGGCAACAAGGCCGTTGCCGATTTGGGGAAGACTGTCATAAGGCAGTTTGAGAGCGTGCAGGGCGGGGTTTCCTACTGGTTTGTCTATGCCGAGGACGGCGAACAGGGATATTTGTACCGCTACAATCCGACGGAGGGAAGCTTTGCGCTGATGAAGGACGGGTTCAGCGTAACCGGCGTATGCAACGGGATTACGATTGCGCAGGGATTTTATGACTGGTTCGTATTTACCAACGGCGCGGACGACTACGTCGGCGTTTGTATGCAGCAGGAAGTTGAAAGCGAGCGGGTCAAGGAGCTCGGCGCGGTTGACGCAGAAGGGCGCGACATTCGCGGGCTGGGGCTGGAAGCGTACGACGGGCGTCTGGCGACGATATGCGAAAACCGGGTGCACTGGTCTAAGGTTTCGGATATTTTTGACTGGAAATCCAGCGACCCGAATGTTACGACAAACCCGGCGTATCAGGAATTTGACCGCAACGTTACGGCAATAATTTATTATAACGGCATGCTGATTGCCTTTACCAACGAATATTCGACTTATTTCAAGGGCAACCCGGGCGACGCGGCGAATTTTGAACGGGGCGGGGCTTCCGGCGGCGGCTGTCCGTCGTTTCAAAGCGTGATTAAGTTTGACAACAAGCTGTTTTATTATGACAATGAGGCTAAAAACGTCTTTGCCTATTATCTTCTGGACAGCGGGCAGACCAGGCCGACGGCGGGTTTGGCAGACAATGTGATTGACTTTTTTGACACTGTGGACAGGGCGCGTTTTGACGAGATTGAAGTCGTCAGCCTCGTTGCGGGCGAGCGCAGCGAAATCTGGTTTAAACTGCCGTATGCGAACCGGAACGGGATTTTGATTTATGACTATCTGAAAGGCGAGTGGATTGAACGCCGGGCGCAGGACAATATCCGCGGGCTGGCGGTTATTGACGGGGCGCTGTATTCGGCGGACGGTACGAAGATTCTGAAGGAATATGTCGGCAACACGTTTGACGGGGCGTATATTGCGGCGGAATACAAGATGAACATCATTAACGTCAGTTCGGATTCCAACCTTAAGATACTGAAAATGCCGCTTATCATAACGCTGGATTTTGACTACGACAATGATTTTTACATTGAGTTTATCTATAACGACCGGCAGGACAAAAGCCGTATCAAACGAGTGATAAAAATCCCCAAAGAGTATCTTATCTGGGCAAAAAACAAGGACGATGAAGACGGCGGGTTTTGGGCTGCGGACAAGGACGACGAGCAGGGCGGAATATGGTGCCCGGACAACAAAAACAACGTCATGTTTAACCTGTTCGGGGTTTTGCCGTTCAAACAGCTGCAAATCCGCATTTTTACCAAAGAGGCGCCGCAGGAGTTCGGCATCAAGCGCCTGGAGCTGAAACGGGTCAAATTCAAGACGAAGACAATCGGATGACAGCGATATTGGTTGCAAAAGAAAGTCCGTTTTTTGACCGGGACAGGGCGCAGGCGCTGTTTGAAGAAAACAGGGAGAATTTGGACGACAGGGACGGATTTGATGCGCTGGTCAGTGCGGGGCGGTTTTACAATGCTTATGACAATGGGTACGTCGGTTCGGTTTTTGCCTATGAGAGTTCGGACGGAAAAGTCTGGCTCGGCGGATATGCGGTACGGCACCGGCATCGTGCCTGCATTGATGCGGTAAAACGGGTGGCAGGAGAATTTGACGAAGTTTATGCCGAAACGCGGCACAAAACGGCGGTAATCTGCCTTTTGCGGGCAGGTTTTAAATGGTTTGACAAAGAAAAAGGCATTTTAAGGAGAAAAAGAGATGAGCAGCAGCAAGCCTAAATCGCAGACGGTCAGCACCGGCGGCTTATACGGGAGTTCGACGACCAACAAGCACGGGACGACATATAATCCGTCGCAGTTTGAAACGCAGCTCGTGAACCAGACGACGGCGGCAATTCCGCAGTATCTGGAACAGCTGATTAACCCGAGTTATGACAGCGAAGTTTTCAAGGCACAGACGGCGCAGAGAAACAGGCTGGCAAACCAGAGCTTTGAGAACAACCTGATTAACCCGCTGGCGAGCCGGGGGCTGACGCGCGGCAGTTCGGTCAACCAGCTTTCGGGGCAGTTTGCCAACAAGCTGGCCGATTTGGAAACCGACGCGATGGCCAACGAGGACGCGCGGGTGCAGAACATATTAAACAGCCTGCTTACGACGTATCAGGTGCCGTATAACATTATGACCGGGTTAAACCAGCAGAGTCAGGGGCTGTATGGCAGCCAGAAACAGAACAGCGGGCTGTTTGGCGACATTGCGGGCGCTGTCGGGAATATTGCCGGAAGTTTTGGCGGCAAAGACGGAAAGCTGGGCTGGGACGATGCGATGAAAATGGGAGCAATGTTCCTTATGGCGTAAAATCAAAGGGCGGGATTGCTCCCGCCCCACCATAACTATTGAATTATAATTATGATGATTTTAAGCACCATAATCAAGATGCTTAAAACTTTGATTAAGTCCATCATCTTATCCTTTCAACCCTTACGGGCGGTTGGGAAAGAAGCCGACTTTCACATAAAAATTAAAAGTCTTGACTTTTATTATTTTTATGTTTATAATAACAACCGTAAGAGGGAAGTTATCAGTCAACTTCTTTCCAAGGTTATTACAAAGTCCGCTCTAGTCCAGCGGACTTATTCTTTATATAAGATTCGTTTTTAAAGTCAAGCTCCGGGAAACGGGGCTTTTTTTGTGGGAAAAGCTATGGTAAACGAGAGAGTTTTGAAGATTGCCGAGACGGGGCAGATTCCGGCAAACGACCCGGTTTCCAACATTATGAGCCAAGTGGAAATCAAACAGGACGATGAACCGGGGTTGTGGGGAAGTTTTAAGAAATGGGCGGGTTCCAAAGGCGGCAGGATGACGCTAGGCGGTCTGGGAACGGCTTTGGGCGTCGGACTTTCCGGCGGCGACTTCAGAGACGCGCTGGGCTACGGCGTGATAGGGGCGGGGAACACCGCAAAGACGCTGTACCGCAACGAGCAGGACGCGAAACACTGGGCTGACCGCGCGGCGCAGAGAAACCTCTATTGGCAGAATTATGAGGCCGACCGGAAATTACGGCAGATGTTGCAAGACGAACGGATTAAGGCGCAGAAAGATTTGGCAGCGGAGAATTACCGGCAGTCGATGGATGCGTTGGCGCAGCAATACACTCTTAATCAAATGGCGCTTGACGCCGCGGAAACACGGGCAGAGAGCCGGCAAAACAAGCTGTTGGATGATTTGGGCGTTGCGCCTGCATTGCGTCCGCACCTGACGGCTTTAATGAACGGTATTAATTTAGGCGGCGCCATGGAAAATTATAACCGCAACATTTTGCTTGACCCGAACAGCTCGCCGGAAGCAAGAGCCGCCGCTCAACAGTATTTTGAGGCACAAAAGCAATTTGACGCGATGATGCGGCCGCCGCTGACCTTGGCAGAAAGCGCAGGAATTGCGAAAGACGCGGGGCTGACGCTGGATTCTGGCGCTTTAAACGAAGGGCGGGCGGTATTTGCAGACAAGCCGACAAGCGGTGATTTGGGGCTACTTAATGCAATGGTTAACAAGTATGGGATTACCCCTCGAGAAGCGCTGGCACGGCTGGACAAGATGTCGCCGGAAGAGAGGACGGCGGAAGCTTTGCGACAGGAGCAAGGCAAGAGTGACATTGCCGATAATTCGTATTATAATCGTGGCAATTTTGACTTTGGAAATGAGCAGAGAGCGGCGGATGCGGCGGCAACAAGGGAGGAGACAAAGGCGAATAATGATATAATTCGCAGTGCAATGTTGGAAGTGTTTAAAAATCGCCTTCCGGATACGGAGCAAAAGAAAATAAAAGCTTATGCCAGATTTAACAATATTTCTGAAGACGAAGCTGCTGCGCTGGTTATGGACGCCGTTATACGAAAGCAAACAGCGGAAGCCGCGGCCGCAGGGAAAACGCCGCAAATCTTGAATGCGGAGTATTTGAATACAAATCCGAATTTGAGCGAGGAGGCGCGCGGCGTTTTCAAAAATCAGGGAACGGTTATCAATTTGAATGACAAGGCGGAAGAGGTTTTGGTGAAAGAACGGGCGAAAGCCCAGGCGGAACGGGAAAAAGGCGCTGAAAACGCAGCCTTGATGCGTCCGGCGGTTGAAGCGTCCATCAACCGGGCGGAAACGGCAGCCTTAAACGGTTCCGGTATCGGGCCCGTGGGCGGTTTTCTGGCCGGCTTGGGGATAAATCCGGCTCAAGGAGCAGGCGCCAATTATGCGGATATAGAAAGTGCCAATGCGCAGATGAACGCCTTATTGCGCCAGAAATTGCAGGCGACCGGCCTGACCGGTTCGGAACTGAACAGCGCTATTGAGGCAAGCGCTTATCGCTATACAATCAGCCCGCTGGACAGTGAAGAGGTCATTTTAAGGAAGCTTCAGAATTTCCGCAAGGATTATCTGGGAGAAGGAGAGGTCGGTGCAGTTAAAAAATCCAACGGTACGGTTAAAAAATCCAAGTTACGTTTAGTAGGGGTAAGATAATGGCTATATATGATTTTGAAGCGCCGGACGGGCGTATTTTCAGTTTTGAGAGCGATACTATGCCGACGGATGAAGAGCTGGATGCGGCTTATGATAACTTTTTGAATAACGAAAGAAAGGCGCAAAACCTGCCGCCGCTTTCTCCGGAATTGCGGGCACAACCAAGCGGAAATTACTGGCAGGGCGTGCCGTCAGCATTTGGCGAGGGTTTTGAGCAGGGGCTTTTGAGCGGTACGGAATCGGCGCTTAACGGAGCGACGCTCGGCGGGTATGGCTGGCTTAATCGCAAATTAGGCGGCGAAATGGACAAACGCCGTCAGGAATTGCAAGCTTTGGCCGGGAACGAGGGCTTGGGCAGTCTGAACCTGACGGCAGATTTTGCGGCCGGGTTAGGCGGCGGGTTAGGAGGTGTTCCGCGAGCCACGGCAGCTTTGGGAAGCCGTCTGCTGGGTTCGCGTTTGTGGAGTTTGCCGGCGTATGCGGCAAGCGGGGCGGCAGATGCTGGGATTATGTCGGCTTTTGACAATGATTTTACAAACTCGGAAGCAATTACTCAGGACGCTCTGGAGGGTGGATTGATGGGGGGCTTACTGGGAACAGCCGGAAATATGGCTCTAAAACCGCTAAGCAAGGTATTTTCCGCCAAAGAGCTTACCAAAGGCAAAAAGGGCGGGTTAAACAACGTGGTGGACAATCCTGACTCAGTCAAGATTGTGCGGCGTGGAATCGGTGCAAGCGACGATGTGGCGCAGGAGTTTATGAACAAAGTGCCGGCAGCAGCGAGGAGAATTAACAGCGAAACGGCGGAGATGATAAACAATTCGCTCAACCGCCGGATAGATGTGCCGCGAACCGTTGCCAGCCAAAAACAGAAGTACCGCGATTTTATGGAAGCCAATGCGGGGAATGAAGTGTTGGACTTTTCGGAACTGCTGCCTGAGGTACACAGATATAGAAGAAAAGATAATTTATCTGTGCTCAAAAGTATACGACGCAATCTACAGAAAACAGAACCAGAGTTTAAGTTTAGACTTGATGAACAGGGGAATTATGACTATCCGCATTTCTTGAAAGATAGTCAAAGACAGCAGTATGTTCATTCTTTGGCTAGTACATATAGATTTCCTGATAAAATAGTTGATGGAATTAATGACAATCAAAACAGACAGTATTTATTAAAGACATTTTATAATCCTGATAATCAAAAGGCGGTTTATGATGTAGGGGTATTGAATTCAGATGGAACTTTACTGACTAAATTTGCAAGAGAAGGAAGAAAAGGAAAAACTACAACCGAAAATATTCTTAAAAAAGGGATAGCACGCACCAGCACCGGTGGTACTACCCTCACGCCAAGTCAAATGGGGGCTGCTCCCTCCCTGAACGTGCGCCTTAATAATACTATAAACCCTAACGGCTTGGTTGTCAACCCTGAACTGCCGCATTATTTAACGTTGTATGAAGGCTTGACGCCGTATCAGGTTAAATCACTTAACAGCGCGGTTAAAAGGGGCAGTGAAAAAACGACCAATAAACTTGGGACGCTGGACAGCCTGAACCGGATAAAACAGGAGCTGAATGCAGACATTATCGGGTCGCAGCAGGCGAATCCGGCAAACCGCTTAGGCTCGGTTGATACGCCGGATACAGTGGCTTTACGCGAAGTTAAGCAGCGTGTTGACCGGACTTTGGGCGATGCGTTGAAGGGGCGCGACAAAGGCTATCGCAAGGCAAAAAGCATGGAAGATGCATATAATGCAGGCAGGCGCTATAATCCAAACGCCGCGGGCAATGACGCGCTTATTCCGAGTTTGCCGCCGCTTGAAAGAAATGCTTTTACACAGGGTTTATACCAGCGGATGACACATAATCCGTTAACGGGGAGCAATTTGGCGAACGACGCTTTAAAATATGAAAATGCGCTTTCGGGCGTTTTGCCGCCAAGCAGGTATGATGCCTTAATGGACGGGTTAAACCGGCAAAACGTGCGTTACAATCGGCTGGCACAATTAGGGGGGCGAGCCCAGAATAAACTGGTTATGCCGGAAAAAGACTGGTTTTTTGGACGTGAGCAGTTGGAAAGCAAAGGGGCAACGCTCGGGGCGGGGCTTGACTGGGTGAATGAGGCTTTGCGCGGCAGAGCATACGAACAGGCAGCGAAGAATCTGCTTGACCCGGACTTTGTCGGGACTGAAGGCAGCTGGCTGATGGAAAATTATCCAACTCTTTCGGCTTATTTATCAGGGATGTTTGCCGCCGAGTAGCAGCAGGCGGGGAAATCAAGCCCCGCCCTTTGATTTTATAATTATTGACAGCAAAGTTTAGCGGAGGTTTGAAACTTCCGCTTTTTTTATGGAGAAAACAATGGCAGATACAAATTTGGTATATCCGTACGAGCTTCAGGGCGGGCAGCGGGCAGTTGCAAGCGAAGTTATGGCAAACTTTGAGGCAGTGCAGTTGTTTGCGCAAGGAATTAATACGACAATCAACGAGTTTCAGGCGGCTATTTCTGACCTAAAAAACAAGCCGACGCGCGAGATGTTTGACATTTATTACAGCATCACAGGCGTAGCGCCGGTCGGAGCGTATCCGTTATGGACGGGTGAGACGATAACAAACTGCAAGACGCTTTATCCGCAATTCTGGAAAAAATTAAACCAGTTGGCGGAGAACTCGCAGGTGCCGACGGTGGCGGATAATGCCGCATACGAGGAAAAGCTTGAGAAATACGGACAGTGTGCGTCGTTTTTTATTGATACTTTGAACGGACACGTCAGGTTGCCGAAAATAACGCGGTTTATCAGCTCTATTGAAAGTCTTAACGATGTGGCCGTGGAAGAAAATGACTGTAATAAGACGCATATTCATAATGTTAAGGTTTCTTCGCAAGGCGGTCGTGATTACAGAGATTCAAAAACTCAATATCTTGGTGTTGGTTTTGCAAAATATTCTACGCCGTGGTGGCCTTCAACTGACGGGGACAATGAGGTATTGTTGTCAACTGAGGGGGAAGACGAGGGGCATCCGAAAAATGTGCGCTTATACCTTTATCTTCAGGTGGCAAATAATACGGCGGAAATATCCGAGTTGGATGTCAATGCGATTATTGAACAGATGAACGAAGCTTTGGCTGCGCTTAAAACTGCGTATGACGGGTATGCGGAAGATTTGAACAGCGAATATGAGAAAATTAAGCAGGATATTATCAATTCTTCTCCGGTCATTAAAGAAGAGAACATCAGTTCGGCAGGCAGGTTGTGGGTCAAGCTTGCGGAAGATGACGAATATTATAAGGCCGGATACCGTTATTTTGTGCAAATGTCGGTAGATGATGCAGCAGAAGACCTGACGCCTACGGTTGTGTTTAATATAACCGATGCCGTTTCGGGAAATTATGCCCCGGTGGCTGAATCCGGCGATGGCTGGGTAAAAATTTATGCTAAAGAAATTCCTATGGAAACTTTAGTGATTCCATGCATTATTTTACAATAGAGGTGAACCATGAAAGGGATAACAAATGCGGTAGTTTTGCAGGGCGGCGGAGGCGGCGAAACGGTTTTTGCGGTAAATAATACGGGCGCGGCGGTAACAAAGGGGACGAAAGCTCTGCTAAACAGCCACCAGCGGGAAACGACGGCAACGGCAGAAAAGCTGATTAACTCAACTAATGCCAGCACAATGTATTTTCCTTTTTGCAAGGGAAATGACGTTTATGCTTTTTTCTCAAACCGTCTGTACAGCCTGACCTACACGCCGGAATCCGGCAGCTGGGCGGCGACAAACCTTGATATTGCCGGCGTGAGCGGAAAGTTTATTGACTTTATTGACGGTAACATCTGTTCTGCGGTGCAGGAAAGGCTTATACGTTACACGGTAAATACGCAGTCGATTTATCCGCACGGCATTATCAATCCGGCGGCGTATTATATCGGGCAGTACAACGGGGAAGGGCGGTGTCTGGCCTGTATCGACAGCCGCTTGGTTTTGACGACATACGATTTTGCCACGGATACCATCGGGACGGAAGTGCTGTGCGATATCCGGGCGGGCTGGACAAGCAACACTGGTTCGCAGCAAGGGCGCATCATTCGTCTGGGAAACAATGTGCTGGTCTGGTTCACTGACACGGTTTACATTCTTAATTTGACGACAAATTCGGTTATCGGAACGACGGCGAATATTGAAGACGTCGCGTATGCGACAGGGTGTGAACCCGGAGATTATGTCTTTAAGCATGTTGAAAATACTGAGTTAGCTACCGGCGCGACGATGACGGTTTATAAAATTGATGAGAATTATCAGCTGGTTGCCGATACGCCAGGGATTTTGCTGCCGTGGACGTCGGTCAACGTAAAGATGTTTTATAACGCGTCGACAGGCGTTTTAAATATAGGAACGGCGGAGATGTTCGTCATGTTCCAATTTAATCAGGAAAGCAAAACCTTTACCAGCATTGCCGCAGACGTGTTGCCGCCGAGCAACAAAGCGGACGGATATTTTATGACGTTTGACATCACCGCAGACCGGACAAAGGCGGCGATGTGCTATTACACGAGCAGGAATTATCTGAACGCATACAACCTTTCAAACGCTTCCGATGCGGTTTATGCCGATCCGGTGGATTTGTTCCATTTTTACCCGGATAATTCGGTAACCGGGTTTGCCACCGGGGCGACGGACGAAACGGGAAAATATGAGTTTAAGACAGTAACGGCAGGGTAAGATGGAAAAGGAATATGCCGAATATATGTATCAGCGGTTAAAGGCAGATACGGCAATTCGGCTTATCCGGTCGTTTCCGCTGCGGACGGTCGAACAGGAAGTTCTTATTGACGGGCTGGTCGGGCATCAGGGTCGGCGGGGCTGGCAAAAAGTTTATGCCGGCGAAATCAACGTTGACGTCAAAACCGTTTCAAGACGGTATCAAAAAGCCCTGAAAGTGTCCGCAAAGTTTTTAACCGCTTATGTGGCAAGGCTTTTGGAGCGCCCCGAAAAGTAGAAAACCGGGCGTTCTTATTCTATTATGGTGTTTGTACCCTTAACTTGAAGAAAGTTAAGGGGCTTATTATTTACTCCCGCTTTCTTCATTAACGTTAATTTTAATGGAGAAACACTATGGAAGGTATGAAAACAGCCAACTGGGCGGCAAACGGATTAAATTTCCTGCTCGGTGCGGCGGGTACGGCTATGGGCGCAACCGCTTTGGGCGTTAAGGCAAACGCTTCCCATTTCAATCGCTGCGGCGAGAACTGGGGAAGTTACAATAACTGCGGCTGGGGCAATGGTTTTGGTTACGGTTACGGATTTAACGGCTGTTGCGGCGCCAATACGGTTGTGAACCGTTTTGAGCTTGAACAGAGCCAGCGTATTTCCGAGCTGGAATCCGACCGTGCGACCGACAACAAGCTTATCAGTCTGTACACGCAGACCGTAGCGGAAAACAAAGATATCCGCGCGACGATGGCGGCCAACAACGAAACCATCTACAAGGAACTTGTTGCCAGCCGTGAACGCCAGCAGGCGGAAATCTGCCGTTTGGACAAGGAAGCAGCGCTTAACAAGCAGGCGATGGAATATAACTTTGCCATTAGCAACGGGCGTATAGACCATCTGACGAGCCGTTTGGATGCGATTACCAAGGAAATTGTTCCGATTGGGGCAATTTGCCCGCAGCCGCTTCCGGCTTGCGCGCAGGTAGCGTTGGAGCCGCAGACGATTCCGACCACAGCGGCCGGGGCGCAGGGCGTTATTATCGCTAACAAGGCAGCAACTGCCGCCGCGAACAAATAAGGCAAACCGCAGGGGGCGGCTTGCCGCCTCCTCTTTTCATAGGGGAAACACATGAAGATTACAGTTGAAAAAGCCAGAAACGTCGTACTGGAATATGTAACGGAGATGTTCGGCAAACAGGAAAAAACGTTTCTGAACGGGCTTAACCATGTGGCGGCGAGCTGCCTTATCCGTATGCATTTTGACAAAGCGGCGAGTATGCTGGCAGTCAATGGCGAGCTGGACATTGACCTGATTCAGGAAGAGGTAAACAAGGAACTTCCGGCTTTGTTGTCGGAACCGTTGAGAGCTGTTGGCATGGAATACCGGTTTACGGAAACCGACGTACAAAACTTGTTTGCAAAATTAAGACAATACGGGAGTAAAGAAAATGGATGAGATGAGAGAAAAACTGCTGAAGGCAGCGAAGATGACCGTGGACGAGGTTGACAAAGTAATTGCCCGGAGAGGGGAAGACCTGTCAATGGAGGAATGGGGCGAGCTTGTGGATATGTACAAGGACGCGTCGGAAATCTGGAAAAACGTTCATAAGGTTGATTATTATGAAAAGAAGTAATAACGGGAGGCAAAAGCCTCCTTTTTTATTGAGCGAAAGGGCTGATATGTGCAAACAAAGAGTGGCGCTTGATATGATAGAGGCGCAGCACGACCACGGCGGAATGTCCGATGCCGCGCTGCTGTTACATAAAAAACAATGTGAGGATACGGAACAGGTGAATAAGCGAATTGACGAGATAGACAACAAGATTGACCGGCTGGAGAAAAAAATCGACGAGGTTATGGCAATGGTAAGCTCCGGTTCGCAGTTTGCCAAGAACTTAAAAGAGATTTTAAGCAATAAGGTTTTTCTGTATATTCTGATAACGCTTATTTGCGCCTGTTTCGGCGTTTCGGTCGGCGAAGTCGGGACGTTTTTGTTCAGGGGGTAGGTATGGCTGAAGACTGGGAAATGCGGCGGCTGGAGTTTCACGAAGGCTGTAGGCTTATGCCGTATCGTTGTACGGCAGGGAAATTAACCATCGGCATCGGGCGGTGCATCGACACAAACCCTTTCACCAAAGAAGAGCTGCAAGCCGTGGGCGACTGGAAACACGGAATTACCAAAAATGCCGCGCTGATGCTTTTGCGGAATGATATTGACCGCTGCAAAAATGAGCTGTCGGGGTTGGATTTTTATGCCAAGCTTGATTTGGAGCGAAAATACGCTTTGCTTGATATGTGCTTTCAACTTGGTTTTAAGGGGCTGTGCGGGTTCAAGAAAATGCTCGAAGCGATGCGCTGGGGCAAGTGGCAAACAGCGGCGGAAGAGTGTCTGAACTCGGACTATGCGCGGCAGACACCGGCACGGGCGAAACGGATTGCAAGGCTTATTAAAGAGGGAATTTGGCTGAGGGAATAGGGTGATAACCTCAACCGCGTTTTTCTTTCTTAAGTATTTGTTTTGTATTGGTTATGGGGTGATTTCGTGAGGAGTGAATGACTAAATTTTTAACGTACGCCGTGGCGGGGCTGCTGCTGGCGCTGTATGTCTCGGTGAGCCTGTACATCGAACGGGGCAGGGAGATTGCGGCATTACAGGGCGAGAAGAGCGCCCTGTTAGGGAAAACATCATTTTTGGAGGCGGAAATTGCGAAACGAGATGAAAAGGCGTTGGACGCCGATAAGCGATTGTGCGAGATTGAGAAGGCAGCAGAGGAGAGCAAAGATAAGGGCGGTTTTGATTGGGACGGCGCTTTGCCTGCTGATGCTGTTACTTTGCGGCTGCGCCAGGACTGAGTATGTGTACGTTGAAGCGCCGCGCGAGCCGATAACGTGCCATCGGCACATGAAGACGTTTCTGGATATGGCGAAGTGTTTGGAAATATACAAGGCGAAGTATTAGGGGCTTGACTTGTTCGGAAATTCCGAATAACTTAAGCATAACATGATTATTCATGTTTTCGAGGCCTTTCTCTGCATCTATCCAGCAGGTAAAAGAAAGCGGAATCGTATTCGCATAAAGCTGACCTCACGGCGCGAATAAGCCTCTAATGTTAGATTTTAGAGAAGGCTCGCGGGCGCCCATATGTCCTAGGCAAGCGCCCGGTGGAGCTTCTGCAAGTGCAACCAATAGCAGGCACGGCTCCGTATGGTGTACGGCATCCCTATCTGGGTGAGGGTTGCAACCGGTTAATCCGGCTTGTATAAATGGAACGGGGAAACCCATTCGGCGCCTTACAAAGAGTAGCTAACTTTGAGGCGCTTTTTTTATGCAAGGAAATTATCAGACCATTTCGTTGATATTACCAAAATGGTTTGGTTGGGTTCTGGTTCAGAGCAAAAGATTGAGCGCGTACCACGATGTACGAGGCTTTCCGGGAGCCGTTTCTTAGCGGCTCTCCGCTTTGAGCTGTTCGGAAATTCCGAACAGTTGAGTTGCCGAGGAATATTCGGTAGCTGGGTGGTTGTTTCCATTTTGGAAATAGCCAGCAAATAGCAATGACACACATAACCGTCTGAAAAGGCGGTTTATTTTTATGTTTCGGGGTAAATTTTCTTTTTGGTGAGTGGAAATGAAAGAAATTTATATCGTTCATGCTGACGCGTATGTCGGGTGCTATAAGCCGGGGAAATGCCCGATGGTGAGCTATGCGCCGAGAGAGAAGTTTATTGATTTCGTAAAAGGGCTGTTGGAGGATTATCCCGACTTTAAGCTGCGGTGTGTAGTGAATGAGGGGATAAAAGAGCTGGTGCTGAAGAAAGTTTTACAGGATAAGATTTTGGTGTTGCAGAGAGGAAAAATCCGTTAGCTGCACAGAATTTACACAAAACATCAGTTTTTTGAAATAACCTATTGAATTTTTGCGATTAGACTTATGACTACGGATCAGAAGGTTGTGAGTTCGAACCCCGCCGGGTGCACCAGTTTTAAGCCTTGAAATTCCTAAAGATTAGCGTCTTTTTTCGTAATTTCGAGGCTTTCCTTTTGTCTTAATTTTGGGGCAATTTTTGCCGTTTTCGGCTCTTTTTTTCCACATTTTTGCACAAAATCTGCACAAAGATTCGGGATTTGCTATGGCGATTCGTCAACCGGCGTCCGAAAGGCGTTCAAGAGGCAGGGAATCGCGGCGGCTAAAGGCGGTCTGGAGGATGGCGGACTGTTCGTCTTCAATGATGTGGGCGTATTTTTCGGTTACCTTGGTGCTGGAATGGCCGAGGTGTTTCTGCACAAATTTGAGGTTTCCGGTTTCGCGCAGGAGCCAGGTGCCGGACGTATGGCGCAGGGTGTGGAAGTTGACGTAGGGCAGGCCGGTCTTTTTGAAAATGCCGTGCCACGCGGTTTTGATGTCCTTGACCCGCTGGCCTTTGTAGGTAAAGACGTAGTCCGACACTTTGGGCTGGGAGAAGATGAGCTGCCGGAGTTCGGGGAAAAGCTTTTGCGACACGGTTTTGCCGCCGTCGTATTGCGAATCCTTGACTTTGACGATGATTTCGTTGCCGACGATGTTTTCCCATTTGAGGTTTAACAGGGTTGACTTGCGAAAGCCGGTATAGAGGGCGGCGAGGATTATCGGCTTGAGGTGCGGGGCGGCGGCGTCAACAATCCTGTCCAGCGTCTGCCAGTCGGGAATGTATTTGATGTTTTCGGCCTTTTCCTTCAGCATAAATTCGCGGACGTTCAGTTCCGGCACAGCGACGCGCCTTTTCTTGCACAGCGTTATAATTGCCGACAGCAACGCAAGGTAGCGGTTAATGGTGGAATTTTGCTTGCCCTCGGCTCTTTTTTTGCCGACAAACAGCGCGATGTCGTCCACGGTGAGGTATTGCAGCGGCAGAGATGTGTCAAACTCGGTGCTCAAAATATTGAGCTTGCTGTAGGTGTCGTTTGAATTGGCATGATATTGCCCGACTTCTTCCCAAAATAGTCCGAACGCCTGATCCAGCGTATAAGCCTTTAATTTAGACGGATCGGTGCGGTATTCGGCCTGCTCCACAAGCTGATTGAGCCGTTTGAGTGCGTATCGTTCCGCCTGTTGTTTGTCTTCTGTGTGCGTACTTTCGCGAACGAATATTCTTTGCCGGTTGACGACGGTTGACACCGTAAAGTGCCAGTAGCGCCCGCGGAGGTAGATTTTGACGGGTTGTCCGGCGTGTTTAGCCATTCTTCCAAGTTCCTTTCCGTAAACATGGCAGAGCGCCCGACAAGTTTATACTTCAAATCCCCCGATTTGAGTATCCTTTCAAATCTGGCCTTGCCAATTCCTAAATATTTCATAGCGTCTTTTTTCGTAAGCAGACTCATAGTCAAAACCTCTTTGAGAGTCAAGTTTAAAAGGCGGGCGCAGCAGTTTTAATTTAACTTGTTAATCCAAAATCTGCGCCCGGAGTTGTGCGGTACCGCCATTCGTTCCGTTCCAAATTCCGCTGCCTGAAACTTGAACCCTTGCGGGCTGGACGGTTTTAAGCCTCCGCACAATGCTCTGTAAAAGGGCAGCGGGACAGGAATAAGCCCGATATTATATCCCCCGCGCCCCGGGCTCCGCCCTGTCCGCGTAATGATAAGTCGCAGGGGAAAGGTCTAGGCGTTTTCAGCGAACTCCTTGCTATTGACGGCCTCTTGCCAAGTTTTATATAAACAAACCTTTATTCCTCCTTTATTTTCCGCAGATGAATATACTTCAGTGGTGATAAACTCTTTTACACTTCCGGGGAGCGTAAAGGTGGCCATCAGTTCTCCATTATTAAAATTTTTCCCGGCATCAATTGTTACTTGTGCCAAACGTTGAAAAGGCTCGCCATTATTGCGATGCTTGACGATAATGATGGCATCTTTGACAAGCTTTACATCGCTGGAAGCAAAGACGTTAGCAATTGTCATCTTTCTTATCCTCGTAAAAAGTTACTTCATCTCTGCGGACGGGACGGCAGTTTTTAAACTGTGCTGTATTTCCGCTCTCGTCGCTCCAAACAAAACTTAATTCAAATTTTTCATCAATTCTTTTTAAAAGGCCAATAGCAGCGCTGGCAAAGTAGTCGTCCCAAAACCAGCAGAGGCATTTGTTATCAATAATGTATTGCCAGTCCAGTTCGGGGTCATTGTAAATTTCCCATTTATTGCTTAAAAACCAATCTGAACATCCGTTTAAACTATACGGAAGAGCTTCATTACACTCGTCATAAATCTTACCGTTTCTTAAATAAATATAATGACCTCTATCCCAATTCCACTCTCTAATCTTTGCCCCGTTTCTGAACTCGGGCAGCAGTTCTTCTAAATATGCCATTAGTTTAGTCCTCTCTCTTTTTTATTCAGCTCCGCGCATTTGGCTTCTGCTTCTTTTTTATCCTTGAATGTATATTCAACCTCGTTTTTAAAGAGGGTTTCACTATCACCATTTGTAAATTTAATAACATATCCTCGCGAATAGTTTTCATAATGAAGCCATCCTATGTATTCGACCGTACATTCTCTGACGGTATATCCGAATGTATATATTTCTCCTTCTCCTCTGCACTTTGGACAGCTAAAATTTTCTTTGTTTAAGGTGATTTTTTTTAGTCCATTGCAAACCGGACATGTTTTCGTTCGGATAGTGGTGTATTTACAGTAATAACAGGTATCACCTTCAGCCAGATGCCATGGATTACGTTGCCGCAATTCCTCCCTGAATTGTTCATCTGTCAGGGTTACGACGAGATTATCCTTTTCTTCCTGCAACTGGACGATTTTAGCCTGAAGTTCATCGTTGGATTGGCGTAAATCGCGAAGATTGTCTTTAAGGCGTTTTGCGTCATCCTTGTACCATTTCAGGTCAGATTTTAGCTTATCAATTTCTTCTTTGACTTTTTTGCTGGCAATATCGTAAACAGCTTGTTCGTCAATTATGGCATTGATTTTTTCTTCCTCTTCGGCAATATAGTCTCCATAATCGCACATTAGTTACCTACCTTTCGTAAAGATTTCCGCCAATCGTCAACGGGGTCTATGACAAAGCACTCCAAGCTCGTATAACATAAATTTTCGGGGGCAAATCCACAGTCATCAATTTCTGGTTTATCCATATACCAATACCAACTATCTGTTTCATCCATAGCAATCCAGCCCGGGCGCATTTTCGGGGCAATATTACGCATAAATTCTTCAATCGTCATTTGTATCGCACTCCTTCTTTTCCTCTGATTTTATCATTTTTACAGTGCGGTCATAAGCTCGGCTTACGTAATTTTGAATTATCCATATTTGCAAATCAATAAGTTCCAGCATGGAAGCTTCAATTAGATTGGCAACCTGTTTGGCACGCTCTTCTTCACAATTTTTCAGGGGAGAAATGTAATAAAATGTTTTATCAGAATGTTTAATCATCGCCATAATCTCCCAGTTTCTGGCAGCGTTCGGAAATATTCCGGCATAAATCTTTTATTCCATCCAAAGTATCGGACATTTCTTCTACTTCTGCCGTGAAGTCATTTATACTGTTGACAATATCTTCGCAATCATAACGGCGATGAGGTGCAGGCAACAGGTTTATTAAATCTTCATTGGTGCAGATTTCGTAATATTCATCCGGGTATTTTGAGTTATGTTCGGATATGCGCTGGTTAATTTCATCAAGGCTGACAGACTCACATATCCAAGTGTAGCCGATGGCTTGCTTGGTGTCTGTTTTTCGTTTGATAGCTAAAGTTCCTTTCATCTCTTATTTCCTTCCAATTCAATTTTTTTAATATGGAAATCAGCAAAGCAGTTGGGACAAGTCCAAACAAGCCCGTACTTAAAACTTACGCTCTTAAAATTTGTTAAGCCAACTCGTATATTATTGCCGCATTGCGGGCATTTTTCCACAAGCTCAATACAATCAAGCTGGTTGTATTTTTTTAATTTTTCGTCTTTATTCATTATTCCTTACTTTCAGTAGAGAGATGTTCGCATCCGTTATTTTTTAACATATCGTGGACAAACTCATAATTGACGCCCAATGTTCCGATTTTTTCAATTTCGTCCTCAGTAAATTCCTTATTATATGGGGACAAGAGAGAGATGTAGTCTTTGTATTTTTGGGAATTATAGGTCATATCGACAATCCACGGGGCAGAATTGTCAGCCAAAACTTTAACAATGTCATCTGCTTGGATCTTTTGTTCTTTATACGCCGGAATTCTTTTAGCTAATTTGAAATCCTCGACTTCGTGCGTTATGCCTAAAAAACCGACAAGTTTATGTCCGCGTTCGATTAAATACTCAAAAGTTTCTTTGTCGCGTTTATAATATTTTGTGTCGCGTATCGGCGGAGCATATCTGTCGTTCCACTCTAGCCATAAATCGCCATCGCTATCCTGCCAAATTTGACCGACACGGACGTCTTTAATTTCTACAAGTTTCATTCTTTTTTGCCTTTATGTTATCGTTCCATTTTTTAGCCAGTTTAACAAAACGTTTGTCTTTTTTAATGTTAAGCCCCCAGTAAATTAGAGCCTGATCAACGTTAGCGAATCCTTTTAGTTGTTTGGGAGCGGCGAAAGGAGATAGCTTTTCATCTCGTACTAAAATGACTTTATAGCCGGAATATGCGAAGTAGCCCATATCTGTCATTTGCAGATAATAGGTATATTTTCTCTTATCCATCCGGCGGATAATATAATTTCCGGCTTCGTGGCAGCGTTCCCTGAAATAAGGCCTTAAAACATATTCTTTTTCGTAACAATCCCAATGCATTTCGTGGCCGTTAAAACATATATTTGATTCGTTAATAGACTGTTGGCAGATATAACATAGCGTGCTCATTTTCCCTCACTTTCATCATTTAAGAGTATTTTAATTTTTGTTATCATTTCTTCTAAATCTCTGGCGATAGCACTTTTATTCAAAGAATCGATTGACCTAATTAAACTTAAAGCTAATTGAGCTGTGGAATTACTGTATTTAAGAGCCGATTTTAACAGTTCTATTTTATCGTTTTTGGCTTCTAAATGTTGCAAAGTTGGTTTTGCAACATTATTTGCAACATCTTGCTCGGTTTGAAACATTAGGTTAAGATTTTTTAAATCCCTAATGCATCTTATTATTCTGTCTGTGTCATCTTCAGAAAAAGGGTAATTAACTACTAATTCCCATAAAAGACCTCTTGCGCTATTTATCGTCATTATTACTTTTAATGGCATTTTGATTTTCTCTGCACTCATTTTGTTAATTCCCTATAAAAAATGTTATCCATTTTTTTCACTTACTTAACCCGACCAGAATGGATAAACTGCGCGGACGTGCTTATTCGCTACACCCTTTTACAAGCACGAACTAAAGGGGGACTTTTCACCCGATCCAGCAAAGCAACCGCCTAATCATCAACAACCTCCCAATCATCAGCCAAAATACTATCAGCGGATAAGCTAACGTCATTTTGATTTTGGTTCAAAAATTCCACTTTAGTTGTTGAGGGGTTATATTCTATCTGGATATAACAATACTTTCCCCAACATTTACGTTTGACTTTTTTCACATCTTTTATGTGATGTATGATGTTTTCAAATTTCATTTCAGCACCTCGTTTACTTCTTTAATAAAATTTTCGACCTCGTATGTTTCGTGTTCAAAGCTTAAAAGCCGTGCTCCTTCTTTAAGCAACTGCCGGAGCTTGGCAATATCCTCGTTCTGGACTGTCTGATACCAACGGGCAGATTCAAGCTCCTTTTTTAACTTTTTATAAGAAATTTCAGTGTACCAAGTTCCCTCTTTATTCAACTGTTCTTTTATAGCCTTGTATTCGTCATAATCGCATGGAGCTAAGACTTTTAGCCAACCTTTACGGGTAAGTGAGGGCATATAATACTTTCCTTCTAAATCGTTAAAATCTCCGTCAATATCAACGACCATCGGTTCGGGATAGCCGTATTTTGTTTCCACAAACCAAAAACTGCCTGCCTGTAATTTCTTGCTATACCACTCTGCTGTTAATTCTTCGGGTGTTTTAGTCATTGCGTGCCTCTTAATTAAAATCTTTCTTATCCAATCTGTCGGCTTTACTGAGTACGAGTAGCATATATTTTTCCGATAAGGTGGTAAGTACGGTATTTATAGCTTTCTTGTATTCGTCAGGTGTGCTTTCATCTATAAAAGTGGCGTCCTTGATTCCTAAAGCGTCATCATCGTCAAAAATCTCAACGGTAAATCTTCCGTAGATTTTAGGTTTCGTATCAGTCATCCGTGTTTCTTTAATCTTTGTGGTGTCCATCTTTCCAAGTCCTTTGTTTGTTGATTGCCATTTTGGTTTTGACAAGCGTTTGGATTTCCGGGTAGCGTAACAGATTGACGGCGGCAATGATAACGTCTGCCAGCTCTCCCTTTATTTTTTCAAGGTCAGACTGCAAGCGGGTCGCAATCAGCGTGTCTATTGCTGCGCTGTATTTGCCGATTTCCTCGCCGAGCTTTAACTCTTGGTCTTTTGCGGTAAACTCCGGGAATGTCTGCTCGTGCCACTCCTGAATATCTTTAATAAGTTCAATCATTACGAGCCTCCAGCTTTGCGGCGATGTAGTCGTTGATTTCGTTTGCCAAGAGGTAATTCTCCAAAACGAGGTTGCGTTCGGCGAGGGTGTACAGCCGTACAATCATAATCGCGCCGATGACGCCCAGGATAAAATTAGCAAGGTGGGGCAGAATATGTAGAACTTTGAGGATGGTGCGTCTGCCCCGAAGATTAATTTTCATAGATGACCTCCGCATATTTGATAAATTGTTGTAATACATTTCGCTCGCTTAATACCTCAACCGCAAATTTCGGGTCTTCCTTAATGTCGCGGAGAAAATCGCGCACCGTTTCGCCGTCTTGGTAAAACACAATATTGTCGCGGATAGCTTCCATAAGGTCGTATCCGGCCTTGCGAATACGCTTTTCGTGCTCGGCTTCCGCCTCGGCTTTCATTTTGTCGGCGAACAACTTGGCATATATAACAGCGGTGTTAGCCGGGTCTTTCCAGATATTTGTCATACTTTCGGGTACTCCTTTTTAATCAGCTCATCAATGTCGGTTGCAGGATTGAGAGCTACTTTTTCGAGCATTTTACGGATAACCGGCCGGCGTTTCAGCAGCACCTCGGCGGCAATCTGGCGGTATTCCGTGGCGCACTCGGCGCAGCAGAAAACCTTTTGCGCGTGGTTGGTCTTAAACTCCTCAAGGCACACCGGGCAGGTGCGGGTGTACAACGGAGCGTCGATACCCCGGTGGCGGGGCTGATTGCGGCGGTTGCCTTCTTTCTTGCACTCCGGAGAGCAATAGCAAACGTTCCGGTAGTTTTTTGGCGTAAATTCCTTGCCGCAGATTTTGCATTTATAAATCATGGTTCT
>OLNI01000548.1_pt1 | contig 31393 bp, 31 predicted proteins | sample 1672921 | NCBI WGS metagenome assembly OLNI01 (sample SAMEA3136737, study PRJEB25190) | human gut metagenome | biome: human gut; feature: human-associated habitat; material: faeces | place: Austria | collected 2013 | reverse complement strand
CAGCTTGCGCTGACCAGAATCACGCACCAAGTCTCACGTGCGTTCGACTTGAACTATAATCATTATAGCAATCAGTATCAATGTGTGTTGGTTTTGTCCATGAATACGAGTTTTTTGTCCGTAAATTTTTATAAGTAATAGCAAGCATTAATTGATGGACAGATATTGTGAATTGGCGGACAAAATTGCACAGATGTAAAAATGTGTGTCATAATGCAAATGTAACAAGATATGGGATGTGTTGTAAGAGAAGCAGATGGAAACTGAAAGTAAGATAATATGGTTGATGGAATGGAGACGAATTAAGTTATGAAAAGAAAATTACAAAAATGTTTGACCATTTTAGGAATGATTGGATTGTGTATCGGTTTAAGCGGCTGCGGAAATGATAAAGATACTGCAGCAAAGAGTACGGTTCCATTGGAATGTGGGCAGCATATTTTGTACGGAAGTTATCAGGGAGAAGCCATTGAGTGGCGTGTTCTGGATAAACAAGGCGATGAAGTGCTATTGATCAGTGAATATGGTCTGGATGCACAACCTTTTGATACAAATGGGAAAAAACGTGTTCTATGGGAAAATTCAACGATCCGGAAATGGCTGAACGATGATTTTTATAACAGTGCATTTACGGAGGATGAAAAAGAGAATATTGTGTTATCTTTTTCAGAAGGATTTGAAAAAAAGAATGATTCGTCAAGATTAGAAGGCGGAAAACCTTATTACCATTTGGAACGAGAAACAGAAGATAAGATATTCCTGTTGAGTTATACAGAAATGTGTGAGTATTTTGATCCTGATCCCAAAAAAGGAAGTTATTTTGATTTCCAGTATGGATATGATGAAGTCTTGTGTTATCCAACAGAATATGCAAAACAGCAGTTGTATATGCTCAATGTAAAAGATGCTTGTGGATGGTGGTTAGCTGATTGTTTTTATGATTCTGATGGAGTTGGTGTTATTTCGGGTTATGGGCAGGCTCAGAGAGAAATATTATTAAACAGCAGCCGTTACGCAGTTCGCCCGGCAATGTGGGTTACCTGGCAGAGTGATATGCAGGTAATCGAAGAATCAAGGAGTTACAATAATAAAGGATAAACAAATGTAAGTTTAAACAGACACGATGTGAATTGGTTTTTACATAGAAGCATCTCATCTTGAGATGTAGCAGAAATGGGGGCGGATTACATGAAAAAGATATGGGGACTGATAGGAATACTTGGAATGACATTTTTTATGCTGGCAGGATGTGGTCAGGATAAAAATCCGGCAAAGGATGCGTCATTAAGTGCAGAAGATGAAACTCCGATTGAAAATGGTGTTGGAGTGGCTTCGGTTATCAGCATTGAAGATGCTTATTACTATAACGATCTGTTGACAACAGAGGCAGGAGAAGTCTATGCACTGACCGACGGGACTTCTGAAGATGGGACAGATCCGGTATTGGTATGGAAAAGCACTGATCAGGGAGAAAACTGGGAGGGAGTAATAAAACTTCCGGATACGATATCTGAAGAAAGTTATATTTCGACAGGTGTGCTGCAGGAGGAAAAGGACAATCTGAGTGCGTTTGTTGTTGTATCAGATCCTGAGGATAGCACATCAGATTCCGGTGTAAGCCGGCTGCTTCGAATTACAGAGAAAGGTAGTGAAGAACTGAACGCCGGAGATGTATTTGAAAAATTGGGCGGAAGTGTATGGAAGATTACGGTAGTTAATGACCATGTGCTGTCAATTGCAGGAATAGACAAGTGTGTTTTATATGATATTACACAGCAGAAAGAATTAAAAAGCCTGTCTTATGATTATGGCAGAGCTGGTTTCCTGTCAATGAAAGATCAGTTTATCGTGTATTGCGACGAGATTAAATATTGTCTGAATGCGGAGACGCTTGAGAAACAGGAGCCGGAGGACGGTCTGGAACAATTTGTGGAAGATATGTGGGAAGCAAATGCCAGAGAAGTATTTGCGCCGATGAAAGCATGGAATGATACCGTGGTATGCGTTACAAGAAAAGCCATTTATGAATACAGAGACGGAAGGACAGTAAATGTGTTGTCCGTTCCAAAGACCGTTCATAGAGGAAACAGTTTTAACGGCATGTTACCCGTATGTAAAGGTCACCAGAATACTTACTATCTGAGCGTATTTTCAGCAGGAAACACGACTTTGTGGCGGATGGAACCGGATTTGGAAAAAGAGACAGCAGCAACTTCTTACGCACCTATTCACAAAAAATATTAAGAATTTTATCTGTGTGATTAATATTGTCTTACGCTCACTAGCTATGATATAATTAATTTGTCAGAAAAATTCGCAAAAACGCATTATTTGTTCCGAAAGAAGGTTGAAATATGCAAAAGGAGGATGAAGCATGCGAAAAAGAGTCATAGGAATTTGTATCTGTCTGGCATTTGCATTGCTTTTGGGAATTGGAGCGTATCAGGCAAAGATAATAAAAACACCTGAAGTTACATCTGATCTGTATTCCCAAGAAGAAATTACAGATGCAATTAATGTGGTGAAGCAAGAAATGAATATGAATTGGAAAGGTTGTGACCTTCAGGAGATTTATTACGCAGGGGATGAGACATCAAAGGATTGCTTAGATTGGGCAACCAGAAATGATGCAGATGAATCTCTTGTGTTACTGTCAACATTTTATGTCGGAAATGATTGCGAAGATGGTTCGCTGGAACCAGATTCCATGTATGAGAATTGGATGTGGATATTAGTCAGATCCAAAGATGGTCAATGGAAATGTGTTGATTGGGGATATTAATGATTGGTTAAGTATTTAGATGATATGGGGGGAAATGATGAAAAGTAAAAGATTAATAATTGTTGGGCTCATAGTATCGATATTGCTTATTTTTTCAGGGTGCGGAACTGAAAAGAATACAGAAACGACGAATGACCAGTCGATCACTGATTATTACATTGAATCACTCTCTGTAAATGGTCTTTCACGTAGTCAGAAAAAAGAATATCTGAGCCGAGATGATATCTATGCAGTTGGAAATAATATCGCTGTTTCTAAGGCGGAAGTTCAGCAGTATACAGATTTTTACCTAAATAATGGTGAAAGCGAAGAAAATGCACAGAAGTTAGCCGAGAAAGACGCTATGGAACGAAATGCTTTATATGTTGCGGCGATTCAGAACGGATATGAGGTTACAGAGGAAGATATCGATGATTGGCTGAAGGAACTTCGCACAATGTTGGAAAATGATACGACAGGAGCATATCAGTCAGCGATGGAAGGATTTGAATCGGAGGATGCATATTGGGAATATGAGTATGAAGTGTATCGTGTAGATTTGCCGATTCAAAATTATGTATCATCGCTTCAGATAGATACAAACGTGTCAGCTGATTCTGAAAATGGTAATTCAGATACTGATGCATTTAGTGAATTGAAGCAGCGTTTGGCAGATGAGCAGGACTTTAAATTGACGAATTTATAGTGAGTGTATGATTACAGAGGGCATTTGCCCTCTGTTTTTGTGTGTAAAAAGAATCAAAAAACATGCATATTCGACTTGAAATAAATTTTAGAAAACCATTTGCATGTTTCAATTGTCTTATATATATCAGATGAAAAAATGATTTCTGCTGCGATGGATAGCAGTATTTTTTATCTCAGTCGGGAAGACTCCCACTTCTGCAAGTGGTGAGTAATAACAAGTCTTTCTCAGTGGGAGTACAATCTCCGACTGAGATAAACGCTCCGCGGGGATGTGCAGTGATTCTGAGAAGAATATGTCAGCTTTCGCTGACCAGAATCACGCACCAAGTCTCACGTGCGTTCGACTTGAATTCACATCTGATACAGGGAAAAATATAGAGAATTGGTGGACAAACTTATATGAGTGTAATAAACAAGGAAGAATTGTCAAAGCTGATCTTGGAAAATCAAAAGGAAATGTATGTGCTGGCTTATTCCATACTGCAAAATCAGGCGGATGCACAGGACGCAGTGAGTGAATGTATTGTGCGTGCCTTTGAAAATCGTACAAGTCTCAGAAAACGTACAAGTGCAAGATCATGGCTGATGAAGATTCTGATCAACGTTTCCCGTTCAGCAATCACGAAAAGACAGAAGGTCGTGCTTTTTGCTGATCCGGAACAGTACGAACAGGTGACAGAAGTGCCACAGGATCATTTGTGGTCAGCGATTCTGGAACTGTCAGAAAATGTGCGGGTTATCATGGTTCTCTATTACTATGATGGTTTATCGGTGAGGGAGATCAGTGCGATGTTGAACATTCCGGAAGGAACGACAAAGACCAGACTCTCTGCCGGGAGAAAACAACTGGCAAAATGGATGGAGAACGGAAAGGAGAGCGGACATGTTATCAGATGAGCAGATGGACCGAAAAATCCGGGAGCATGTGAAGGCGCATCCGGTGATTCTGCCGGAAGATTACCAGACCATGGTACAGGAGCAGATCAGAACGTGTTGTGAAGAGGAAGTGCAAATGAATACGAGTGTGAAAAAACAGCGCAAAAAGAGAATAGCAGCGGCAGCGTGCATTGTGTTATGTATCGGGGTGTGTGGCGCAGGCGGTGTACGCGCGGGAATGAATTATGCAAAACAGCGTGCGGAGCAGACGTCGGAGAAAGAACAGGAATCTTTCTGGAAGGATGCTGCCAAAGCAGATGCGGATACATTTTCCAGAGAATTATCTGAAAAGGAGCAGAAGCGCTTGAATGAATTGGCAGAAAAGTATAAGACAGAAGGGCTGTTTCCGGAAGGAAATATTTTGCAGATTTCGGATAAGTCAGAGATCGTATCAGATCAGATCTGTTTTCTGGCGCAGGACAGCACTTTTTATCTGCCGGAGATGGCATTGAGTGATGAGCAGATGTTGGAACTCATTGATTTTTATGCAAAGCGGGATTACAGTGTAACGGCACAGGGACAAAAAGATGCAGAGGAAGCGGAAAATTCTGTTGATGTGACAGAGATCTTGCAGGAAGAAGCCGTAGAAAAAGCTTCTGATTTGTTAAGCCGGTTATATGGGATTGATGCTGATACATTGGCAATTGAAACGGAACATGATCAGACGTTAGATGAAAATGGCGAGACATTTACAACAAATCGCATTTCTTACCGTGATGAAACTGCTGGCATTTCTTACCTTGTATCAGTTGATCTGCAGAATGGAGAAATAAAAACGATTTCCGCAGAAAAAGATGCCGGTTCGAATTATTCCAAAGAGATAGCGGAAAATGCCGCACAGTACCAGAATTTTTATTCAGAAGCAGAAAAAATGGCAAATGCTTATATGGGAGAAAATACCATATGGACTGCAAAAGAGATGGAATACATGCGGGATGAAGATCATATGCTTGGAACCGGAATCGTGAATTATATTTTTGAAACAGATACGAACTCCTGTGTTATAAGTTATAGCTGTGCACAGCAGCATTTTTATCAAGTGCGGTATTTTACAAAGGATGAATTGGATAGTTATCTGGCAGATGAAAAAGAGCAGGGTGCAAAGCGGAGTCTGGAACGGGTAATTTTGAATGTAAAGTAGAAGATCAATAAAATTGAATACAAATTAGCCATCCAAGTCGAAAACGATTTGGATGGCTTTTTTATAACAAAAATTTAAGGGAGAAATGTATTATTATACGACTACCATGGATGAAAACGAATGATTTGTGCTAATAAAAGAGGGTGTACTGTTTTTCACAGGAAAATATTGCTTTTCCAAGATTTTCTATGTATTATTTTACTATATGTGAATGATACAGGATAGATAAGGGTAGGAAAACAGTATGAATTACGAAGCATTTTTGGCAGAGACAGAACGGATCAGTACATTGCCAGAGCGGGAACAGCTGAATTTTTATACAGATATAATGAACCAGGAGACGGGAAAAACAAAAGTGGCAATGATGGCATGTTTTTATAAAGCGTTGCTCTATTACCATGCGGGAGATTATCTGACGGCGAAGGAAATTTTGGAGCCCCTGATTATAGATTATCAGAGTTACGAATATATGCCGGAGCTGATTTCCTGTTTCAATCTGATGGGGGTGATCGCATACTGTGAAGGTGAGTATATCCTGACGCGGTATTTTTTCAAACGGGGATTGAAAATAGCAGAAAATCATAAAGAAAAGAGCCGTTATTCCTATGAGTACAACAATATTGCCCTGACATATATTGCACAACAGGATTATGTAAAAGCACTTGGTTATATTTTGATGGCAGACCAGTATCTGGGAGATTCGGATGAGAAAATGGGTGCATATGTTTACCTGAATATGGCATCAATTTACCACAATCTGTCCCGATTGCGTGAATCAGCTGAGGCATATAATAAATGTGTGGAAAAATATCACGGCTACCAATATGTCGAGCATGATCTGCTGATCTGTGGAATGCTTCTGGCATTTAAAAAGAAAAACTGGGAACAATATGAGACATTTCAGAAAAAAGTGCTTGATAAAATGGATGAAATGTATGTGTCGGAGTTTATCGATGCCTGCAAAGCAATTTTTGATTGTGCAATGGAAGATAAAGACCCCGCGCTGGTGTATGGAATTCTTGCACGTATGGAGGCATATGTGAATCTGCATCCGGATGAACTTAAAGTCTGTCTGAAAGTGGAAGAATATAAGTATACCTATGCAAAAAGCATTGGCGACAAAGGTGGAATGCTGGCAGCGCTTGAGCGGAAGGATGCGCTTTATGCAAAGATGATCCCCGCATTGGAGACACAGCGTTCTTTGGAATTTGAACGGTATTTTGAAGTGAACCGAAAACTGCAGCAGTCAGTGGAAAATGAAACGCGCGCCAATCAGGTGAAAACCGAATTTCTGGCAAATATGTCACATGATATCCGCACACCGATCAACGGAATCATGGGTATGCTTACCATGATTGCAAATGAACGTTCGGATCAGGAAAAGGTAGATGAATGTATTGGAAAAATTGATGCCTGTACGAAACATCTGCTTTCTCTGGTAAACGATGTATTGGATATGACAAAGCTGGAAACGGATGCGGTAGTTCTGGAGCAGGAACCGTTTAATCTGGAGCAGGTCTGTGTAGAAACTATGGAAATGATCGAGTTTCAGGCAGTAGAAGCAGGTTTGCATGTATATGCTGAGCATGACAATGTTCTGGATGTAAATCTGATTGGAAGCCCGTTGCAACTGAAGAAAATCCTGGTGAACCTGTACGGAAACAGTATTAAATATAACAAACCGCAGGGCGCCATTTATACAAGCTTGCGTGAACTGGAGCGGTCGGAAACATCGGTTTCTTATGAATTTAAGATTCGCGATACCGGAATCGGCATGACAAAGGAATTTATTGAAACCAGATTATATGAGCCATTTATTCAGGGTGAAAATGCGGGACGTTCTCAGTATGGTGGAACCGGACTTGGCATGTCGATCGTAAAACAACTGGTGGAACGGATGCATGGTTCGATTCAGGTGGAGAGTACACCGGGAGTGGAAACCTGTTTTACGGTAATCTTGCCTTTTGCGATTGATCCGAATCCACCACAGCGCAGGAAACGTTTGGAAAATGCGGATATTTCCGGAAAACGGATTTTGGTTGTAGAGGACAACGAACTAAACATGGAGATTGCGGAGTACATATTGAAAGAAGCCGGAGCCAGTGTGGAAAAGGCAGAAAACGGGAAAGTGGCATTGGAGCAGTATCAGATTTCGGAAGAAGGTTATTACGATGCCATTTTGATGGATCTGATGATGCCTGTTATGGATGGCTATGAGGCGGCAAGACAGATTCGTTCATCGGATCGGGCAGATGCCAAAACGATTCCGATTGTAGCCATGAGTGCGAATGCTTATATGGAAGAGGTAAAAAAATGTCTTGCAGCTGGTATGAATGAACATGTCAGCAAGCCGGTTTTCAAGGATACGTTGCTTTCCGCGCTTGCAACACAGATGAATGTGAAGTAGAAACATATGGACTTTTTTAGAGTGTATGTGATTTTTATTAAGGATAAGTAACCATATATAGCATATAATAGAAAAATATTCATCAGTTAAGTATGACAGAAAAAGCACAGATTGGAGCATCTCTGGCAGACTCCGGGTTCAGCACCTATCTCAATATTGTCGATGTGCAGAAAATTTACTGGTATCATGATTTATTTTCTGGCAGAAAAAAGTGGAATGCTGGATGGAGAAAGTACAGTGATACTGTCTGTTTTCGGAGTGATAGGGGATATAGCTGTGGATATGATCAGCCTGCTTGTGGCAGTGGGAATGGCAGCAGTGTCATATCTGTGCAGCTGTCGTATCATGAAAAAGAAGGAATTATAATATTTTCTGATTAAAAATGATATCTGTCTGATATGGAATTTGCTTTTGGATAAACGAAGCCTTTCAGACAAAGACAGTACAGAGATGATTTCGGTAATTTTGTGCTGATTAAAAAAATTTTTTTGATTGAAATCGCTTGACTTCTGGTCGTATTTTTTTTGTATTGTATAGAATGTATTAATTTGAGTACAAAATTGACACAGAAGATTGATAAATTATTGACAAATTCTGGCTTTAATGATAGTATAGGTTCGAATTAAGTACTCTATTAGATTACAGTAATGAAAGGACGAGGTAGGTAAAATGGCAGAAATCAATTTAAGCAAGTACGGCATTAGCGGCACAACTGAGATTGTACACAATCCTTCTTATGATTTATTATTTGAGGAAGAGACCAAACCGGAACTGGAAGGTTATGAGAAAGGTCAGGTCAGTGAACTTGGCGCAGTTAATGTTATGACAGGTATTTATACAGGTCGTTCTCCGAAAGATAAATATATTGTAGTAGATGAGAATTCCAAAGACACTGTATGGTGGACTTCTGATGAATATAAAAATGACAACCATCCGGCTACACAGGAAGCATGGAACGCAGTAAAAGATCTTGCAATCAAAGAGCTTTCCAACAAAAAACTGTATGTAGTAGATGCATTCTGTGGAGCAAACAAAGACACACGTATGGCAATCCGTTTCATCGTTGAGGTTGCTTGGCAGGCACATTTCGTAACAAATATGTTTATCCAGCCAACAGCAGAAGAACTTGAGAACTTTGAGCCGGATTTCATCGTTTACAACGCTTCCAAAGCAAAAGTTGAGAATTACGAAGAACTGGGTCTGAATTCTGAGACAGCAGTTATGTTCAATATCACAAGCCGTGAGCAGGTTATCGTAAATACATGGTACGGCGGAGAGATGAAAAAAGGAATGTTCTCCATGATGAACTATTACCTTCCATTAAAAGGCATCGCTTCCATGCACTGTTCTGCAAACACAGATATGAACGGTGAGAATACAGCAATCTTCTTCGGACTTTCTGGAACAGGTAAAACTACACTTTCCACAGATCCGAAACGTCTCCTGATCGGTGATGATGAGCACGGTTGGGATGACAACGGCGTATTCAACTTCGAGGGTGGATGCTATGCAAAAGTTATCAACCTTGACAAAGAGTCTGAGCCGGATATCTACAATGCAATCAAACGTGACGCTCTGCTTGAGAACGTTACTCTGGATGCAGAGGGCAAAATTGATTTCGCTGACAAGAGCGTAACAGAGAATACCCGTGTATCTTATCCGATCAACCATATTGAAAATATTGTTCGCCCGGTTTCTTCCGCACCGGCAGCTAAGAATGTAATCTTCCTGTCTGCAGATGCATTTGGCGTACTTCCGCCAGTATCTGTTCTGACACCGGAGCAGACACAGTATTACTTCCTGTCTGGATTTACAGCAAAATTAGCTGGTACAGAGCGTGGAATCACTGAGCCGACACCTACCTTCTCTGCATGCTTCGGGCAGGCTTTCCTTGAGCTTCATCCGACAAAATACGCAGAAGAACTTGTTAAGAAAATGGAGAAGAGCGGAGCAAAAGCTTACCTTGTAAATACAGGATGGAACGGAACAGGAAAACGTATCTCCATCAAAGATACACGTGGAATCATCGATGCTATCTTAAATGGTGACATCAAAAACGCTCCGACAAAGACAATCCCATACTTCAACCTTGAAGTACCGACAGAGCTTCCGGGCGTAGATCCTGCAATCCTTGATCCGCGTGATACTTACGCAGATGCTTCTGAGTGGGAAGCAAAAGCAAAAGATCTGGCAGAGAGATTTGTTAAGAACTTCGCAAAATACGAAGGAAACGAAGCTGGTAAAGCACTTGTTTCTGCAGGTCCTCAGGCATAAGATACATATAAGGGCAAAAATTTGAATATTTGATTTTTCAGGATGTGGAAAATTTGCATGATAGTGGATTTTCCACATCTTTTTTGGTTCTCAGCACATCTTTTTCTGTGATCGTTTGTAAATACATTTTTCTATAAGAAATCCTTGCAAATTTTCAAAATTTCAGGAAACAGACTTTTCACCATGGAAGAAAAGGTCGAAATATGTTAGAATCAGAGAGTATGTATTAAAATTGGAGGAAAAAATTGTGATTTCATTTGCAAGTGATTATGTAGCCGGAGCACATCCGGAAATTATAAAAAGATTAGCAGAAACAAATATGGAAAATTTGTCCGGATATGGAACAGATCCGTACTGCACACAGGCAGTGGAGAAGATCAGACAGTATTGTCATTGCCCGGAAGCAGAGGTTTATTTTCTGGTTGGAGGAACACAGACCAATCAGATCGTGATCAGTACGATGCTACAACCCTATGAAGGTGTGATTGCGGCAGATTCCGGACATGTCAATGTACATGAAGCAGGTGCGATCGAGTACACCGGACATAAGGTATTGTCCCTTGCAGGTAAAGATGGCAAGATTGCAACTGCCGATCTGGAAAACTATGTGGCGCGGTTTTATGCGGATGACAGTTACGAACATATGGTATTTCCGGGAATGGTTTATATTTCTTTCCCAACAGAGTATGGAACGTTGTATTCCAAAAAGGAACTTCAGGAAATCTATGAGGTATGCAAGAAAAGAGATCTTCCGTTATTTGTTGACGGAGCGCGGCTTGGCTATGGACTTGCCAGCAGTGAAAATGATGTGACATTGGAAGAACTGGCGCAGTTGTGTGATGTTTTTTACATTGGCGGGACAAAAGTCGGTGCTTTGTGTGGAGAAGCAGTTGTATTTACCAATCGTCGTGCACCGAAGTATTTCGTGACACAAATCAAACAGCATGGCGCGTTACTGGCAAAGGGACGTCTGCTTGGGATTCAGTTTGATACGCTTTTTACGAACGATCTGTATTTTAAAATCAGTGAACATGCGATTCATATGGCAGAAAAATTGAAGCAGTTATTTGCAGAAAAAGGGTATCGCTTTAACTTGGATTCTCCGACGAATCAGCAGTTTATTATTCTGGAAAATGAGAAGTTACAGGAACTGAGCGCAAAAGTAGATTTCAGCATCTGGGAAAAACAGGATGAAAAACATACGGTTGTTCGTTTTGCAACAAGTTGGTCTACACAGGAAGCAGATATTGAGTATCTTTCAACGTTATTATAAAAGCGGATTTTAGAAGAAATAAGAAATATATCTGTAGTGGTGGTGGCGTGAAAAACGTATTCTTCACTGACAGAAAGAGCAAGGCACAGCAAAAAAATTGACTGTGAGTTGAAATAAGGAGTATTTATGGAAAAAAGAGAATCATTTCAATCAAGATGGGGCTTTATTTTAGCCTGTATTGGTTCGGCTGTGGGGATGGGTAATATATGGATGTTTCCAACTCGTGTATCTCTGTATGGAGGTGGAGCATTTTTAATCCCATATATTATTTTTGTGGTGTTGATCGGATCTACCGGTGTCATCGGAGAGATGAGCTTCGGGCGGGGAACCAGGTCTGGTCCGATTGATGCATTTGGAACTGCATGTGAGCGGCATGAAAAAAGAAAAATCGGAGAAGCACTTGGTATGATACCGGTGGTTGGTTCCATGGCAATGGCCATCGGCTACACCGTTGTTATGGGATGGATTTTAAAATATGCCATAGGTGCTTTTTCCGGAACGACGCTTGCGCCGGAGCATGTGGATGATTTTGCGGATAAATTTGGCAGCATGGCATCTGCGTTTGGAAATAATGGATGGCAGGTTTTAATCTTGTGCATTACCATGGCAATTTTGATGTTTGGTGTTGGAAATGGAATTGAAACGGCAAATAAGATCATGATGCCGATTTTCTTCTTTTTGTTTGTTGGACTTGGCATTTATATCGCATTTCAACCGGGGGCGGCAACGGGTTACCATTATATTTTTCGTATTGATCCGGTGGCATTAGCAGATCCAAAAACTTGGATTTTTGCATTGGGACAGGCATTTTTCTCACTGTCAGTAGCTGGAAATGGAACGTTAATCTACGGTTCTTATCTGCCAGATCATGAAAATATCCCAGCAGCGGCAGGGCGTGTGGCATTTTTTGACACATTGGCAGCAATGCTGGCGGCATTGGTGATTATTCCTGCGATGGCAACGACTGGCGCAAAGTTGAATCAGGGTGGACCGGGACTTTTGTTTATCTATCTGCCAAATCTGATCAAGTCCATGCCGGGTGGTAGGCTGATCATCATTATTTTCTTTGTGGCAGTATTATTTGGTGGTCTGACATCACTGATCAATTTGTATGAAGCACCGATTGCAACTGTTCAGGAGAAGCTGCATGTTGGAAGAAAAGCAGCCTGTATGATTATCGGAGCAATTGGCTTGGGTGTTTCACTTTTAATCCAGGGAATCGTATCCGGTTGGATGGATGTGCTTTCTATCTATATCTGCCCGCTGGGAGCAGGACTGGCAGCGATTATGTTTTTCTGGGTATGTGGTAAAAAATACGTGGAGGCACAGGTTAACAAAGGAAGAACAAAGCCGTTTACAAAACTTTATTATCCGATTTGCAAATATTTGTATGTGGCAGTTTGCTTTATTGTGCTGATTCTTGGAATTGCGTTAGGAGGTATTGGATAATATGAATGAAATAATAAAAAGCATATATGAGAGAAAATCTGTGCGTGCCTATGAGGACAGACCGATTCCGGAAGAAATGAAACAGGTAATTCTGGAATCGGCAGCGCAGGCTCCGACCGCAGGTTGTCAGCAGTTGTATACCATACTGAATATTACAGATCAGAAGGTGAAAGAAGCACTGGTGGATACCTGCGATCATCAGCCTTTTATTGCAAAAGCACCATTGGTTTTGATATTTTGTGCGGATTGTAAAAAATGGTATGACGCATTTATAGAAGCAGGAAGTGAACCGCGCAAACCGGATGTGGGTGATCTGATGCTGGCGGTATCAGATGCTGTGATCGCAGCGCAGAATGCTGTTGTGGCGGCAGAAAGTTTTGGCATTGGTTCCTGCTATATCGGAGATATTATCGAAAATTATGAGGAGCAGCGCAGATTGCTACAGCTTCCGGAATATGTGTTTCCGGCGGCAATGCTTGTGTTTGGATGGCCAACCAAACAACAAATGCAGCGACCGAAACCACAGCGTGTAGATCAGAAGTATATTGTACATGAGAATACTTATCGAAGCATGGATGGAAATGAATTGAGAGATATGTTTGCGGGGCACTGCAATAACAGATCTTTTGAAGATTGGATGATGGCATTTTGTAAGCGTAAATACAATTCTGATTTTTCAAAAGAAATGTCACGTTCTGTACATAAATATCTGGAACAGTATGCAGAGGGGGAAGAATAGAATTGATTCAATCAGTGGCAGTATTAGGTGCAGGAGCCGTTGGTTCTTATGTGATCTGGGGCTTATCTTCACGAAACGATATCCGTCTTGGAGTGATCGCAGAGGGAGAACGTGCGGTGCGTCTGAAAAAAGATGGATGTGTAATTAATGATACGGTATATCATCCGGAAGTGTGGGCACCGCAGGAAGCGCACGATGTAGACTTGCTGATCGTGTGTCTGAAATACGGTTCTTTGCAGGGAGCGTTGGACAGTATAAAAGAAATCGTTGGAGAACATACCACCGTTATGAGCTTGATGAATGGCGTAGACAGTGAAGAAATCATTGGCGAAAAAGTGGGAGAATCCCATGTATTATATTCCCTGATCAAAGTAGCCTCTCATAAAGAAGAGACTGGTTACTATTTTGATCCGGAAACAACGATTGGTATCTTTTTCGGAGAGTTACAGGCACCGCATGACAGTGATCGTGTGCGGGCAATTGAGCATTTATTTCAGGATACCGGAATTCATTATTTTTCGACTGAACATATTCTGGCAGAATTGTGGAGCAAGTTCCGTTTGAATGTATGCAACAATCTACCACAGGCAATTTTAGGAGCAGGTGTGGGTTGTTATCATGACAGCGTACATATGAAAGCAATCAGTGATGGTTTGCGAAAGGAACTGGAAGCCATTGCATTGGCAAAAGGTATTGATCTGACAAAAGCGGGATCTGCTTCTGTACACGGAAGTCCGGTGCCGCCTTCGGCACGTTATTCCACGTTACAGGATCTGGATGCGGGACGACATACGGAAATTGATATGTTTTCCGGTGCACTGATCCGCATGGGAAAGGAACTTGAAATCCCGACACCATATAACGAATATACTTACCATATGATCAAAGCGTTGGAAGAGAAAAACGACGGCAAGTTTGATTATACCGGAAAAATAAATAAGCGTACCTGTTCGAAATAAAATATTTTAAAAATCTTTAAGATTAAGAATTCTGATTATTTCATGTATTCGATTACCATGAGTACATAAAGTAATCAGGATTTTTTATTACAGAAAAGAGAAATGACATATGGATGTAGAATTTCAAATATTAGAATGGATTCAGAGGTATAAGATGAAAAAAGGACTGATATGTCGGTACATATAATCTATGTACAAACAATCAATCCTTTTATTTTTAGCTTGATATTAGATATCGTATTTATCCAGCAATCTTATTCAGTAACCCGGTGGACTGCAGGAACAGAATAAACATAATAACTGGCATGATATAGCGGATCATTACGTTATACAATTTTTTTCGTTTGAACTTATTGCCATTTAACTCCATTTCCTCTTCAATCCAGGATGGTTTTACGATCCAACCGATGAGAATAGAAGAGAGCAGTGCGATAAATGGCATCATAAAACTGTTACTGATATAATCCATGATGTCGAGTAACTGTCCGGTACTTCCGTTTGGCAGTTTTGCTTCCACATAAAATGTGCTGTAACCAAGTGCAATGATTGCGGTTGCTGCCAGATAAATGACTGTCAGAATGCTGGTTACTTTTTTGCGTTCCGCATGGAATAATTCCATACAGTTTGCAGTGATGGATTCCAGTACAGAGATACAGGAAGTCAGCGCCGCAAATGCAGTCAGAACGAAGAACAGAAGACCAATGATTCGTCCTGCCAGTCCCATGGAATAAAACACGTTCGGCAGGGAGATAAACATCAGACCAGGTCCTGCGGACATACCGTCCAATCCGGAAAATACATAAACTGCCGGAATGATCATAACACCTGCAAGCAGAGCAACACCGGTATCCATCAGCTCAATCTGGGAGATAGATTTATTTAAATTTACATCTTTCTTTACATAAGAGCCGTATGTAATCATGATTCCCATGGATACGCTTAAGGAGAAGAATAACTGGCTCATGGCATCCAGAGAAATCTGTAAAAATCTTGTTACCGTAAGTCCTTTTACATCAGGTGTCAGATATATTTTTAGACCCTGCAGACCGGTTCTGACAGTTCCGTCCTCTACCGGATGTTTTAATGTCAGTGAGAAAATCGCGATACCAATGACCATCAGTAAAAGTATCGGCATGATAAATTTGGATACACGCTCAATACCTTTTTCCACTCCGTTGTATACAATCAGTGCAGTCAAAAACATAAAGATCAGACCGAACCATACAGAAGACGGAGAGGAAATAAAGTTTGTAAAGCAGTTACTTTCCACCGCTTCTTTTCCAGAACCGGTCAGATAAATAGTAATGTATTTCAGAATCCATCCGCCGATAACGGCATAATAAGTCATGATCAGTACAGGTACGAAGAAAGTTAAAATACCTAAAAACTTCCATTTCTTTTTCATTTCCTGATACGCATAAATTGCACTTTTACCGGTTTTTCGACCAATTGCAATATCTGTAGTCAGCAGTGTAAAACCAACCGTAAAAACAAGTACCAGGTATATGATCAGAAACAGACCGCCGCCGTCTTTTGCTGCAAGATATGGAAATCTCCATAAGTTACCGACACCGACGGCACTGCCGGCAGCTGCGAATACGAATCCCAGCTGTCCACTAAAACCACTCTTTTGTTTCATAAGCTCATTCACCTCATAAATTTAAGATATATGTAATGACAAAAAATGTCACTTAAGCATAATAGCACTAAATCCGCTAAAAGTACAGTGATTTCGCGGTCTCAAGCACAAATCTATCATTCTGTTTTTCAGTAAAAATAGGACATGGAAAGCGAATAGAACACGAATAGGATTAAGATATACAAAAAAATAAAAACTGTTTCAAAATTTATGGTATACTGTTGTTAGATTTTTGACAAAAAAGTAACAGTAAAGGGAAAAGGTATTTAAAGTCATGAACATTTTAAAGAACAAGTTATTTTTGTATCTGACGGAATTTTTCGCCGGAATGTCTGTCATGGCAGTGGAGCTTGGTGCAAGCCGACTGCTGGCACCGTATTTCAGTTCGTCACAGATTGTATGGACGATCATCATTGGAACCATTATGATCGCCATGGCGCTGGGCAATATTTACGGTGGTAAAAGCGCGGACAAGTCTCCGGATCCGGGAAAATTATACGGCCGGATTCTGATTGCAGCGATCTGGATTGCACTGATTCCTGTTGTTGGAAAATATATCGTGCTTGGAATTTCGGCATTGTTAATTTTTACGGTCAATAACAATTTCCTGATTATAGCAGCTTTTGTAGCATGTATGGTGATTTTTGTATTCCCGCTGTTTTTACTTGGAACAGTAACTCCGTCTCTGGCAAAATATTCCGTAGACAGTCTGGAGGACAGTGGAAAAACGGTAGGTACATTAGGTGCATTTAATACGATCGGAAGCATTATCGGAACATTCGTACCGACCTTTGTAACAATTCCGGCGGTAGGAACATCCATCACATTTCTCATTTTTTCCGGAATTTTAATTGTGCTGAGTCTGATTTATTTTCTTACAACTCATACCGGGAAAAAGAAAGTGATCACATCATGTGTGATCTTCGGACTTTGCTGTGCATTGGGCTATTCTGATTCTTTTGCATTCTGGCAGAAAGATCTAACTTACGAAGGAGAGTCTATTTACAATTATCTGCAGGTGTCTGAAAATGACCGACAGGTGATTCTGTCCACAAACGTATTGTTTGGCGTGCAGTCTGTCTATATGAAAGAAGATGGACTGACCGGAATGTATTACGATTATGCTATGGCAGCACCGCTGATGGTGCCAGAGAAAGAAACAAAAGATATGAATATGCTGATTCTTGGTATGGGAACCGGTACCTATGCGACACAGTGTAAAAAATATTTTGGTGATATGCAGATGGAAGGTGTGGAGATTGATAAAAAAATCACCGACCTTTCCCGGAAATATTTTTCCCTGCCGGATGATGTAAAAGTGACAACTTATGATGGACGTGCTTATCTGCAGGCAGAAGACCAAAAATATGATGTGATCATGGTGGATGCTTATCAGGATATTACGATCCCGTTTCAGATGTCTTCCGAAGAATTTTTCAGCATGGTAAAAGAGCATCTGACAGATGACGGCGTCATGGTTGTAAATATGAATATGCGTGGCAGCGGAGAGGGCAATATCAACCAGTATCTGTCTGATACCATTTCTTCTGTATTCGGAAATGTCTATACTGTAGATGTGGACGGTTCTACAAACCGCGAATTGTTTGCTTCTGATGATGCGGATATGATGAATGTATTACAGAAAAATATAGCAAAGGTGACAGAGTTTGATTTGCGTAATCTGATGGCAAAGGTTTCTACAAATGCAGTAGCTTACAGTGGTGGAGATTATATTATGACGGATGATAAAGCACCGGTGGAGCTGCTTGGCATGCGTGTGATCGATCAGCTGATTCAGGATGAAGTTGCATATTATAAGAAGATTTATGAGACAGATGGACTACAGGGCTTGTTAGAGCAGTTGTAATTGCGAATCATTTAACAGCAGGTATATCTCGACCTTTAACTGAGATAGTTATAAGCGGGCATATCTCTGCCCAGAACGAGACAGTTATAAGTGAGTGTTTCGCTACTCTAAGTGCGAATTTAAAAGTATGACAAAATAAGAAGGATGATTTCATATGATTATTCATACGGGTATGCGTACTGACATTCCAGCATTTTATGCAGATTGGTTTGCAAACAGAATACGGGAAGGATTTGTCTGTGTGCGAAATCCCTATAATTCGATACAGGTAACTGAATATAGTCTTGATCCTTCCGTGGTAGATTTAATCGGGTTTTGCACAAAAAATCCGGAACCAATGCTAAAATATATGGATTTATTGCAACCCTATGGCATGTATTGGTATGTGACAATTACTCCCTATGGAAAAGAAATTGAACCGATGGTTCCGGATAAAGCGCGTGTGCTATCTACATTTCAAAAATTGTCTGAGATCGTAGGAATTGATTCAATTGGCTGGCGATATGATCCAATTTTTCTGAATGAAACATATACAATGGATTATCATATCCAGCTATTTACGCATATGGCATCTGTGCTGGAAGGATATACCAAAAACTGCGTGATCAGTTTTATAGATCTATATCAGAAAGTACGGAAAAATTTTCCAGAAGTGCGGGCTGTGGAAAAAGAAGATCGTCTGTATCTTGGTAAGGCAATGATTGAGATTGCTGCAGAACATGGCATGACGGTTCGTCCATGTGGAGAAGGCGATGAACTGTCAGTATATGGTGCAGACTGCAGCGGCTGCATGACAGAACAGATTTATGAACAGGCAGTACATACAAGTATGGATTTTCCAAAGAGGAACCAGCTTCGAAAGGAATGTGCCTGTCTGTTGGGCGCTGACATCGGAGCTTATAATACCTGCCTGCATCTGTGCCGGTATTGTTATGCAAATTATGATGCGGATACGGTAAAAGCAAATTATAACAGACATGATCCGACATCGCCGTTTTTAATCGGAAATCGGATGCCGGATGATAAGGTACATAAGGCAAAGCAGAAAAGCTGGATCAATGGTCAAATGACCTTGGCTGATTTTTTGTAAATCTTAAAGAATTTATTTACTAGTGCATGTTATACTGATAATAAATTTGTGACATACATATTTTATAAAAATACAGAGAATTGCGAGGTACAATATGGATGTAGCGACAATGGCTGCCATCAATAGTATAAATACCATGAATCTGATGGTGGCAATGCAATTGGAAGCAAATGCAATATTTGTAGTAAATGATGGAAAGGAATATGAGAAAATGGGTACATTATTAGAGCAGTATATGGGAAAAGAATGTGTGGTAAGTCTGTTTAATGAGGTTGGAGCCATCAAAGGGAAACTGATGGACGGTGATGCGCAGTGGCTGAAAGTAGAGACAAAGAAAGGTACACAGCTCATTAACCGCAACATGGTTCGAAATATTACTTTTGAAAATAAATAGGCTTATAGAAAAATAGTGAAAAGGTAAGTATAACTATGAAAGTAGAGCAGTATGTAATGGCGTATGGCATTGAGCAGGATCGGGTGCGTGCAATCCTTCCGGAAGGATTTGTTTCTCTTCGTCCGGTGCTTCGTATCAATGCAGAAATCCGTGATGAAAAAAATGGATATGTGGAATTTAACACTGCCGTTGAAAAAGATGGAAAGAAAGGCTGGCTGAATATCGGTTACTGGGAGAACGTACCTTTTACACGTAATGGAAAAACAACGATATTTCAGACGGATTTTCTGGAATTATCCTTTACTGGTGTCGCTGTGGAAGGTTCCTGCCCGGCAGAGAAAGACAACGATGGCTGTTTTTTCTTAGGAGAGACAGAAATATTAAAACCGGCAGAGCATATTTCAGAGAAAAAGGAATTCTGTGATTGCAGTTTTCAGTGGAAATTTACAGATGGCGATGCACATGGTGTCAGCATTGGAAAGACATTGCCTGCTTATCCGACAGAGACGGAACATATTTATCCAAAAGAAGCGTTTACAGCAGAGAATGCTGCAAAAATTCCATGTAATCAGGTACTTGGTACATATGTAGTGAAATTTGAACGATAGAAAGAATAATTTGGGGGAGATATGTTATCGTATCTCCCCCATTGTAATTTATGAAAGTATTATTTCCTTTTTCCCCAGTCTGCCATGGTTCCACCCTGAAATTCTACATGACCGCGGAATCCCTGAACAGGAAGCTGTTCTAAAGCCTTGTCTAAGTCGTTAAATTCTTCATCGGTCAGTATCACATCCCAGGCTGCAAGATTTTCGAGAATCCGTTCCTGATTTTTGGAACCCGGAATCGGAACAACGTTTGGATATTTGTGGAGCATCCATGCAAGGGCAATCTGAGCATCAGTAGCATTTTTTGCCTTGGCATATGTTTCAATCAGCTGGATCAATGGTTGATTGGCTTCCAGATTTTCTTTTTTTAACTGTGGAACGAATTTTCGGACATCGTCATTATGAGAAAAATCAGTGCTTGTGTTTACTTTTCCGGACAGAAGTCCACTGGCAATTGGAAAAAACGGTACCAGTGCAATATTGTGTTCCATGCAATAAGGAATGACTTCTTCTTCACAGCTTCGTTCCACCATGGAATAGATATTCTGAATGGCAGAAAGTGGATGAACCGCCTGTGCCTTCTGAATGGCCTGAATGCTGTATTCTTCAGATGGGATTTCACCATAGCCGTGAGAAAAACCCATACATCCCACACCAATTGGATTTACTTCCAGATTACGCAGTTTTCTTTTATTCATGATAACGTGTCATCCTTTCTGTGTTTATGTTTCTGCTTTTTATGATAGCATTTTTAAAACTGTTGTACCAGATGAAAATATAAGTGGTTTTTGATTCTTTTTTCTTATGATTTTTGGTATGATAGATAAATATGAGGAGAAGTAGAGATATGAACATGTATGAAATTGAGGAGCGAACACCAGAAATAATGAATGTTTTGTTGAAGATATGGGAAGATTCTGTACGTACAACGCATGATTTCCTTTCGGGTAAAGAGATAGATCAGATTAAAGAATATGTACCACAGGCTTTAAGTGACGTAGCACATCTGATTGTTGCTGAAGATGAATCAGGAAAAATGATTGCATTTATGGGAATTGAAAACCAACGCTTGGAAATGTTATTCCTTTTGTCTGCAGAACGCGGGAAAGGTGTTGGAAAACAATTGTTACAATACGGTATTGAAAATTATGGAATACAAGAACTTACTGTGAATGAACAGAATCCACAGGCAGTTGGATTTTACAGACATATGGGATTTAAAACGTATAAACGGACGGATTATGATGAGGAAGGAAATCCATATCCACTGTTATATATGAAAAAAATATAGAGAAGGAGCATTTAAAATGGTTTTATATTTTACAGGAACTGGAAACAGTAAATATATCGCTGAACGAATTGCAACAGCACTAAATGAAGACATATTGAGTATGAATGATCGGATAAAAGAAGGAAATACGGCTAATGTCATGACTGGTAAAAGTATGGTGATTGTTGTTCCGACTTATGCATGGAGAATTCCGCGTGTTGTTTTGAGCTGGTTACAGCAGACAAAATTTCCAGAAGCGAAGAAAATCTGGTTTGTGATGGACTGTGGTGGCGAAATTGGAAATGCAGCAAAATACAATCAGGAATTAAGTCGACAATTGCATCTTTCTTATATGGGAACTGCACAGATTGTGATGCCAGAAAACTATATCGCAATGTTTGGCGTTCCAGGTAAAGCGGAAGCAAAGGAGATTGTTGCAAAAACAGAACCGTCGATTGATGACGTAATAAAAGATATTCAGGCAAAACGGGAGTTTTCAAAGCCGCGTAATAATATGTATGATAAAATTATGAGCAGCGCGGTAAATACTATTTTTTATCCAATGTTTGTAAAAGCAGACAAGTTTATGGCTACGGATGCTTGTATAAGTTGTGGCAAATGCGTACAGGTCTGTCCGTTAAACAATGTTCAGTTGAAAAATGGAAAACCTGCATGGGGTTCAAATTGTACGCACTGTATGGCATGTATCTGTTATTGCCCGGCAGAAGCAATCGAATATGGAAAGAAAAGCGAAGGAAAACCACGATATACTTTTGAAAAAATTTTTGATTAATCTTTTACAACCTATTATTTATTGGACTGATATTGATGTTGTATGAATTATATGATAAAATTTGTATAGATAGAATATTATCTATTTTAAATAAAAATATGTAATTTTAGATAAAATATTGTCTATATAATGAGGTGGCATATGGAGCGGTTAGTATGGGAAACAGCAGAAGAATTGGATCAAAAGCTAGCACAGCGAGTACGGAATATTAGAAAAAGGCGATCTATTTCACAGGAAAAGCTGGCAGCTATGAGTGGAGTCAGCCACGGATCAATAAAAAGATTTGAAACTACCGGGCAGATTTCTCTGATCTCATTGACGAAAATAGCAATGGCGCTGGATATTGCAGATGAACTCAGAAGTCTTTTTTTACAGGTACCTTACAGAAATATACAGGAGGTTCTAAATGAAACAAAATAAAGCATTACAAGTGCTTTTTGATAACAGAGTTGTTGGAACATTAGCGCTGGCTGCAAATCATAAGGTGGTTTTTCAATATGATGACAATTGGCTAGAACAAGGTTTTTCAATCAGCCCTTTTTCACTGCCTTTAGAAAATCAGGTATTTGTTCCCACAAAAGATTATTTTGATGGTCTTTTTGGAGTGTTTGCTGATAGTCTTCCGGATTATTGGGGGAGATTATTGTTGAAACGATTGTTGTTGGCACATGAACAGAATTCTGACAAACTAACGGTGATTGACAGACTGGCAATCGTTGGAAAATCGGGTATGGGTGCATTGACCTATTATCCAGAGCAAAGTTTTTCGGAAGAGAATGACAATACGGATTTGGACGAATTAGCTTTTCAATGTCAGAAGATTTTGCACACAGAATATTCGGATAAACTTGATGAATTATATCGCCTGGGTGGAACGAGTGGTGGTGCCAGACCTAAAATTATGACTACGATAGATGATGAGGATTGGATCATTAAATTTTCAGCACATGTAGATGGTGAGAATGCAGGAAAAATGGAATATGATTATTCCTGTTGTGCCAGAAAATGCGGAATTACAATGAGTGAGACAAAATTGTTCCCATCAGAGGTCTGTGAAGGATATTTTGGGATAAAACGATTTGATCGTATATCGGATATATCTGAAACAAAAAGGGTGCATATGTTGACAGCAGCAGCACTTTTAGAGTTAGATTTTGAGCAACCAAGTCTGGATTATCATAGTTTGATGAAATTAACGAAAATAATTACAAGAGATAACAAAGATGATGTTGAAAATATGTTCCGACGTATGTGTTTCAATGTTTTTGCACATAACAGAGATGATCATTCTAAAAATTTCACCTATTTGTATGATGAATCTGCAGATAGCTGGCGATTGAGTCCGGCATATGATCTCACATACAGCAACACATATTATGGGGAACATACGACTACGGTAGATGGAAATGGTCGTAATCCTGGAAAGAAAGAGCTTCTTGCAGTTGGAACTATGGCTGGAATGAAAAAAGAACTCTGTATGGATATCATAACTGAGATAAAAAGTTGTGTAAATGAAATGCTTGGAATGTATTTAAATAGATGAGTGATGAAAAATGAATGTCATTAAGAAAAAAGCATATTACCATTTGCCGGGATTGTTTGAATTTTATGAACTGTATAGAATATTCCTTTCTCTTTATCAGGAGCATAGAGAATATTTTTATGACTGGTGTGAGATCAGTTCCATTTACGGTGCACCGACAGACTGTCTCTGGGGCGGTGGGCGAATCGGAAGTGGAGACGAAAATCCGCAAGAAGTTTTAAAATTGATAAATGAATATGGCATATCTGCCCGATTGACTTTCAGTAATTCCATGCTTAGAAAAGCACATTTATCAGATAGAAAGTGCAACGAATTATGTGCCTTATTTGAGCAAGGAAGTGAAGATGGTAATTCAGAAAATAATAGTGTAAAAAATGGTGTTATCGTCCATTCGGAATTACTGGTGGATTATTTAAAACAAAACTATCCGAATCTTTATTTAGTATCTTCCACAACGAAAGTATTAACCGATTTTCACGAATTTGCGGAAGAAGTAAAACGAGAAGAGTTTCAGTATATCGTACCTGATTTTCGATTAAATAAATCCTTTGATCAGTTAAATACATTGACGCAATCAGAAAAAGACAAAGCAGAATTTTTGTGCAATGAGTGTTGCTGGATTGGCTGCACTGATAGAAAGAGATGTTATGAGACGGTCAGTCGCCAAAACCTGGGGGAGAACTGTCCGGATCATCATTGTACAGCACCAAATGCTGCATATGGATATCGTTTTTCAGAGGCGATGAAAAATCCAGCATTTATCAGTATTGGCGATATTCAGAATGTGTATGTGCCAATGGGATTTTCAAATTTTAAAATTGAAGGTCGTGGATTAGGTAGTGCCATTGTATTAGAATTTTTATTGTATTATATGACCAAACCAGAGTATCAACTGCAGGTCAGAGAAGCAATTTATCTGGATAGTATGTTGGATTTATTTTAATAAACAGAACAAAAAGTATATTCTTATTCGGAATTTTTATGTATATATAAAAATAGAGAGGAACAAAGTATGCAAAAACGTGTATTGATTATATCAGGAAGTCCGAGAAAGAATGGAAATTCACAACTATTATGTGAAAGATTTCAGGAAGGGGCAAAAGCATCCGGACATCATGTTGATCTGATTCAAATTGCGGAAAGGCAGATTGGATTTTGCCGTGCATGTGATGGCTGCATGCGTAATAATGGAATCTGCGTTCTGTATGATGATATGGCTGAAATTTTAGAAATATTTCAGAAGGCAGATGTGCTTGTGCTGGCAACTCCGGTTTATTTTTATGGTGTGACAGCACAGATGAAATGTTTTATCGACAGAACATATCCAATCTGGCAAAATCTTGGACATAAGGATGTTTATTATATTGTTTCAGCAGGACTTGGAACAGATATCATTGAACGTTCCCTTGGAGATTTGGATGGATTTGTGGAGCATTTGGATCATTCTGTGGTGAAGGGAAGAATTTATGCGCCAAATATCATGGAGGCCGGATTGGTAAAAGAATGTCCACAGGTTTTACAACAGGCATATGATATGGGAAAACATGTATGATTGAGTGGATTACTATATGATAGAATCAAAACTGACCGTGAATTTGAGAAAGAAAAGTTATCAGTAGAACATTGAATCTGGATAATAGGCTTACGTTAGATGTCTTCCTGGAATGGTATAGGAAGGCGAAATGCTATAAATGATTGACAAATACATATAACATCGTTAATATAAAAAAATAAATGAATAATAAGTTTGTCTCAACATAAAAGAAGACTATAAATTTTACTGTTTCTGAACATAACAGTTTGGTTTATAGTCTTTTTTGGTGTATGATAGAAAATAGGAAGTAGAGGAGAGGTTGGAAAATGTCTATTATTTTTGGAATACTGGCAGGTATTGGTGTCCCGATTCAAACAAGCATCAATGCAAGATTACGGAAAAAAGTAGGTTCCCCTTATCGGGCATCGCTTGTATCTTTTGCAGTTTCATTGATATTTTTAGTATTGTTATTATTGATTTTAGGACAGGGTGTACATATTCCATTTGATAAAATGTTGCAGGAGCCAGTCTGGATTTGGTTTGGTGGAATCTGTAGTTTTATATATGTTACTGGAAATATTTTACTGTTTGCAAAATTGGGCGGAACGCTTGCGGTTATATTGCCGGTTCTGGGGCAGATTCTGGTGGGGCTGGTAATTGATCATTTTGGATTCTTTTATTCATTGAAAACACCGATTTCCGTATTTCGGATCTTTGGAGCGGTTTTGGTTGTAGCTGGCGTAGTAATTGTATCTCTGGCAAAAAGAGAAGCCGGCAAAAATAATCCGAAAGAAAATGCACATGCGGATATCTGGCTATGGAGAATATTTGGTGTATTGTCCGGTGCATTAAGTGGTGTGCAGACTGCCATTAACGGACATCTGGGAAAAGTTGTCGATTCTCCGATCAAAGCGTCTGCCATTTCATTTACAGTTGGATTAAGCTGTTTATGCGTTATTTGCATTGGTTTACGATTGATGCAGGGGAAATGTGCGGTGGTGCAGACACGGGAACATATGAATAAGAAAAATCCATGGTGGATGTGGATCGGAGGCGTATTCGGTGGCATTTATGTACTTGCAAACGTAGAGTTGGCAGAAATTTTTGGAACGGGACTGGCAGTCATCATTATTCTGATTGGTCTGACAACCGGCGGCATACTGGTAGATCATTTCGGGTTATTTGAATCTCCGAAAAAAACGATGAATGTACAGAAAATCGTTGGTGTTTGCGTGATGGTGTTTGGTGCTACTTTAATAAAATTATTGTAACAGTGAAATGAAATCATAAAATGATACAATGCAGTAAATCTTTGTACAATAAATAAAGGGTAATTTATGAAATCAATATCTATCTATGCATTGACCAGAAAACAGAATATAGAACATTTACAGAAACTGGAGCAGCAGTTATCCGGTCGAGAACACACTTTGAAATTAAAGGAGTGGGAATTGGAAAGTATGCGGGCACTGGTCGATCAGCTGGAACTTCATATGCAGGATGTATCGGCGCTTCGGCTGTTTTATTCTTTTCAGATTCCACGTCTGGGTAAAGAATTTGATTTGTTACAGATCAGGGAAGATCAGATCATCAATATTGAATTGAAAAGTGGATCAGTTTCTGAGGAAGCGATACAAAAACAATTGATTCAGAATCGTTATTATCTTTCCGTACTTGGCAAACCGATTCAGTCTTACACCTATATCAGTAGCCAGAATCGCTTGATGCGGTTGACAAATCATGATCATGTGATAGAGGCAAGTTGGAATCAGTTGTGTGCGGCTTTGCAAAAAGAAAGCAAAGACTATTCCGGTGATATTGAAAATCTGTTCCGCGCAGAATGGTATCTGTTTTCGCCTTTGACGGAGCCAAACCGATTTCTAAACAAAGAATATTTTCTGACGGCACAGCAGCGGGATATTAAACGTCAGATTTTAAAGAAAATCCGCGAGGAGCAGACCGGATATTTTTCTTTCAGTGGTCTGCCGGGAACGGGGAAGACATTGCTTCTTTATGATATCGCAATGAAACTATCCAACCGACAGCAGGTCTGCATCATTCATTGCGGGGAAGCAGGAAAGAAATGGGAAATCTTACATAAACGTTTACAGCGAATTGATTTTTTGACAGATAATCAGTTGGAAACACAGTTTTCATTAGATGATTATCATGCAATATTGGTGGATGAGGCGCATCTGCTTTCTGTCGAAAAGTTAAACGTATTACTGGATATGAGTGAAAATCGTCCGATCATTTTTTCTAGCGATTCTGAAGAAATGATTTCGCCGAAGGAAATGGATCAGAGTACCATGAAACGGATGGAAGATCTGCCAGATTTGCAGACATTCCGTTTGACAAACCGGATTCGTACCAATGCGGAACTTTCTTCTTTTATTCAAAATATGATGCATCTGCCTGTAAGAAAAAATCAAAATGGATATCCGCATGTGTCTGTGGTGTATGCGAATGACGAAAAAGAGGCAGATACGCTGGTGCAGGATTATGTACGACAGGGATATCAGTATTTCCAGCAGATGGAAGGGGCAGAACTTGGTGTTACAGCGGTTCGGGATACCGAGAAAATGGTTGTGATGCTAGATGAACGTTATTATTATGACGAAGATCAATATCTCAGATCCAGGAACCCGATGCAGAACGGTCAATCAGAAGTGCGGAGATTATTTCACCTGCTGAATCAGGCAAAAGAAAATCTGGCTTTTGTAGTCAAAGAAAATGAAACGCTGTATGGCATTTTACTTGACATGAAGTAAGTGGTAAAAATCAAAACAGACGGGATATCTGTATTGATTAAATAGTAGTGATATAACAGTTGGTTTAATGATAAAGATTACGATTGCATCTGTTAAATTCAATGATATTTATTATCCGAGAAATATTATTGGACAAATCAGTTTGTATAATATAGAGGGCATAATATATGATAGAAATTTTATTCGGTGAAAGCGAAGCTGCTTCCATGAAGGCGGCAAAATGTGAGCAAATCTATGTTAGTTCAAATGATGGTCCAACGGCATGCTTTGGAGCAGGAAAAAGAAAAGTACCGGAGAAAAAAGACTATAGTTGGATAGAGGGTAATTCAACAGAAGTAGTCTGCCTTGGATTTTTACTTGATATTGGAGATATTCAAAAAGAGATTACTGGAAGTTATCGCAAGAATCTGCTTCTATCGCTTTACAATCAAAATCAGTGGGATGGCGAGGACAATTACGAATCAGAATTACAGGAAATGTTTGAACATTACACATCGGATTTATCACGTTTGCAGGAATATCTGGAAGATTGTGAAGCAGTTCGTATCTGGTACAGCGATGCGCCGTATTCCAGATGTGGATTTTATCAGATCTGTCAGTTATTGCTGAAATATCAAGTAGAAGTTCATGTGGTAAAATTATCGGAACATGTTGTTCGTGAAGATTGTATTGTAAGTTATGCCAACTGGGGCGAAGTGGCAGCAGAAGAATTTGCCGGATTTTTATCTTATGAGAAAATATTGACAGAGGATGAATTTCGGATGTATGCACAGAATTGGACGGATCTGGTGAGTGAAAATGCGCCGTTGCGTGCAGTAATCAGTGGACAATTGATAAGTGTTCCGGAAGATTTTTATGATTTTCTGATCTGGAAGCATCTGTCAGATAAACCACGAAAAGAAGCAAGGGTAATTGGTGATATTCTTGGAACTTCAATGTTGGGAGTAGGAGACTGGTGGTATGCAAAACGGATTGAATATTATATTGATCGCGGCGATATTTTGATTGTGGAAGATTCTGCAAATACATATGCGAGAGTTATTAAGCGTTCAAGTGAACGGATGGAGAGATTTAAATGAAAAGGGATGGTATAATTTATGAATTATGAAAAGATAGATATTGAAAATTGGGCGCGTAAAGAACATTATCGTTACTATACAGAAAAGTTAAAAATTGAAGTAAATATGACAGCACCAATTGATGTTAAAAATTTATTGGATTTTTGTCATACACACAACTATAAGTTTTATCCGACTGTAATTTATATTGTTTCCAAAGTTCTTAATAAAATAGAGAATTTTAAGATGTTTCGGGACAACGAAGGAAATTTATGCGTATGGGATAAAATAAATCCAAACTATACGATTTTCCATCAGGATGACAAAACTTTTTCCGATTGCTGGTCGGAATATGAGGAAGATTTTGAAAAATGCTTTCAGAATATAACAACAGATATGCATACTTATAAGGATAAAAAAGGAATTAAAGTAAAAGAACAACAACCGGCAAATTTTTATTGTATCTCCTGTACACCTTGGACGGCTTTTACTGGTTATGGAAGCAGAGTGGCAAATGGGGAACCGACTTTTTTCCCAATTATTACGATGGGAAAATATGAAAAAAATGGTAATAGAATAGATATGCCCGTAAATATTACGATTGCTCATGCGGTAGCGGATGGCTATCATATCGGGTTATTTTTTGAATATCTGCAAAACGAAATAAATTCATTTAAAAATTCAGATTGCTGATATTCTAATGGCGGACAAACTTAGTAAATCCATCATTTACAAAGAATTGGAGAGAAAAACACATGAAACTTGGACTTGTACAAATGAGTATGACAAACGACCTAACGGCAAATCTTGACAAAAGCCTGAAGTATTGTGAGATGGCAAAAAATTGTGACTTGGTCTTTTTTCCGGAAATACAACTGACACCGTTTTTCCCATAATATGAAAAGCGTTGTGTCGACAATTATTGTATAGAGATGGATGATATTGCTCTACAGAAATTTTCAGAAAAAGCAAAAACACATAATTATTATTTGTCTCCAAATGTGTATCTGCAATCCCAAAATGCCCGCTATGATGCGTCCCTATGGATTGCACCAAATGGAAAAATTTTAGATATTGCAAAAATGGTATACATTGCTCAGAATGAAAAATTTTACGAGCAGGATTATTATACCCCGTCAGATGAATTACTTGTCTCTTAGAAGACCAGAACAATATATAGGTTAGATTTTATGAAAAAGAAGAAATTTATTTTTATTATACTTGTGATAGTAGTCGTCATAGTTATTGGCATTTTCCTTCGATATCAGCATACTTCTCCGAAAAGGTTACCTGATTTATCCGAACAAAAGTATGAGCAAGTGCACAGCTCCATAGATTATGATCAGGATGACATTGACGATCAGACAGACATCCTTCAGGGAGCTTTGGATTATATTAACACAAAACCGAAGTATAAGAGTAAATATTATAACAGTGGTTATTCGAATGATAATTATGGTGTGTGTACGGATGTGGTAGCATTTGCAATGCAGGCTGCCGGTTATGATCTGATGCAGCTTGTAAATGAAGACATTCAGAATCATCCGGAAGATTATGATATCCAAGAGCCAGATTCAAACATTGACTTTCGCAGAGTGAAAAATCTACAGGTGTTTTTTGCCAATAATGCAGAAAGCCTGACCACCGATGTTTCCAAAACAGAGCAGTGGCAGGGCGGAGATATCATCATTTTTCAAAAGCATATCGGGATTGTTTCAGACCGAAGAAATAAAAATGGTGTTTCATATGTGATTCATCACAATGATCCGTGGCAGAAATCCTATGAACAGGATATTTTGGAAAAACGGGATGATATTGTGGGACATTATCGTTGGAAGTAGAATGTCATATAAGGCTAACGTCAGCTACCCGGAATTAAGTCCTATAAGCAGGAAGTTGCCATTACATTTTACGGTAGAGCGAATAAAATTTCTTGACATGGAGTGAACTCCAAGTGCTATGATACCAACAGAAAAAGAAATGCACAGGAGGCAACAACAAAAAGACACCACAAAGCCAGATTGACCAGTGGATTAAGGATGTTAAGTAATTTATTTCTTAGTATGCTATCTTTAGAAAATATTCTATATGAGAAGCAAAAGGAGCCGAAAATGGCTCCTTTTTAGGTAGTGTAAATTATTCTGTGTAAACCTCTCAGATTGATGATAAAATCATAGGT
>OLNI01000532.1_pt1 | contig 32682 bp, 29 predicted proteins | sample 1672921 | NCBI WGS metagenome assembly OLNI01 (sample SAMEA3136737, study PRJEB25190) | human gut metagenome | biome: human gut; feature: human-associated habitat; material: faeces | place: Austria | collected 2013 | reverse complement strand
CTGGCCGCCGGCTGCGGACGCCGATGCTGCCGCGGCCAGCCCTCCGGCGCGGGGAAAGCCCAGCCCGTCGCTGGTCGCCTCCCCCTTCCACACGAGCCGCTGCAGCGCCTCGGCCACCTCGCGATCCGTGCGTGCCACGGGCCCGGCGAGCTGCGCGGCGCCATCCGTCAAAGCACGGAACGTGAGCGGCCCTTGAGCGACCAGCACGTGGCGCACGATGGCGTCCAGCGAAGGATCCTCCAACTCCCCCGGCTCGGCCGCGGAGACCTCCGCCACCCCGGCCTGGGCGTCAACGGGCAGCGGCGCCAGGGGCGAGTCCGTCGGGAAGAACGAGATGGGATGCGCCTCCCCCACAGTAGAGGCCGCCCACAGCACCTCGCCGGCGGCGATGAGCTCGTCCAGCATGGCCGGCCGATAGTCGGGCACGCGCGCGGGCAGCACCTCTCTCTCCCACTGTTCCATGGGAAGGGCCGCGCCCTCGAACTGCGCGATGACCTGGGCTACCCCGTCGACGCCCGCAAGCGTCGGCTCACCGGCGCGCGCGATGTCCTGACGATCCAGCAAGAAGCGCACATAGGCGTCGGCGGGAACGGGGCGCACCGCCTCGCGGGCCCGGGCGAGGGATCGGCTGCGCAAGCGGGCGAGCACGGCGCCGTCGGCCCAGCGGTCGGGCCCCAAGCGCACGAGACGCCCCTCGGCGGCCAGCCGTTCCAGCGACTCGGCCGCAAGCGCCACGCCGACCCCCAGGGTGCATGCGGCCTCTTCGCTGTCGAAAGGCCCGTGGGTGCGCGCGAAGCGGGCCGCAAGTCCGTCCAGGGGGCGGGACAACTTTCCCTCTCGCTGGGCCCAGAGGGGAGTCACAATGCCGAGCACCGCGCTCAAACGCGGGCCATCGTCAGCGGCAGCCCACCTCTTCTCGCCGCTGATGACGGCGGAGAAAGCGCGATGGGCGGCTTCCAAGTCCGCGAGAAGGACGGCGACTTCGCCGCCCTCGGTTCGGACGGCAATCTCCTCCACCGTAAGCGGCCCCAGCTCGCGCAGAAGATCGGCCACGCCTTCCGCGCCCCGCGCCTTCCAACCATCGGCCGTCCGCTGCAACTCGGCCACGGTGCGCGCCACCACCTCTGTATCCAGCATATCTTCCACAGCACCGGTGCCCAGAAGCTCGCCCAGAAGCGTCGGATCCACGGACAGAAGCGACGCCTGCCGCTCGGCATGGGGCAGATCGCCCTCGTAGAGGTGCTCGCCCAAATACCCGAACACGAGCGGCGCCGCGAACGGCGACGGGGCGGCCGTGCGAACTTCGCTCATCTTGATGGAACCCGAGGCAAGACCGTCCATCACCTCGCGCAGGGCCGACAGGTCGAACACGTCCTGCAGACACTCGCGCAAGGCCTCCAGAACGATGGGGAAATCCTCCTCGCGCCGGGCCGCCTCCAAAAGCTGTCCGCCCTTGAGACGCTGCTGCCATAAAGGCGCCCGCTTGCCCGGGGCCGTCGGCGACATGAGCAGGGCCCGGGCCGCGCATTCGCGGAAACGGGCGGCGAACAGGGCCGTGAACCCCACGCGTTCGCGCACGATGGATTCCAGCTCGTCGGAATCGAAACGGAACAGATCGCTTCCTGGCAGGGCGTCCTCGGCGGCGGGCACGCGCAGCACGATGCCGTCGTCAGAGGCCACCGCCTGCGGGTCGAAGCCCAGCGCAGTGGTAACGCGATGGGCCACGGCCAGCGCCCAGGGCTCGTGCACGCGGCGACCGAAGGGGGAATGCAGAATAACGCGCATATCGCCCGTTTCATCGGGGCAGGTCTCCACCACGAGTCGCCGATCCGTGGGCACCGCCCCGGTACAGGCACGCTGGGCCTCTATGAGAGCCGCCAGGTTGCGCCGGGCGTCCTCGTCCAGCCCGTCGGCCGTCAGGCGATCGCGCAGCGCCGGGGCCATGGCGCCCTCTTCCACATGCTCGACCAAGGCCTCATCCCGCTCGGCAGCGCGCGCAATACCGCCGTCGAGCGCCCGAACAAGAGCCCCCCGGGCGCGACCCGTCTCGTAGGGGCGACCAATGGCCTCGCCGTGCCAGAAGGGCAGTCGCGCAGCGCGTCCCGGCGCCGCTTCCACGATAACCCGGTCGGCGCCGATCTCCTTGATGCGCCAGGTGCTCGTGCCCAGGGCGATGATGTCGCCCACCCGCGACTCCATCACCATCTCCTCGTCCAGCTCGCCCACACGTCGGCGGCCCTGCCGGGCGTCGCCCTCCGGCAGCACCACCGAGAACATGCCGCGGTCGGGAATGGTGCCCGCCGCCGTTACGGCCAGGCGCTGCGAACCGGGACGCGGCGTGAGCAGCCCCGTCTCGCGATCCCACAGGATCCGCGGCGCGAACTCAGCCACCTCGCCCGAACCGTAACGCCCGGCGAGCATGTCGAGCACTCCCTCGAAGGAGCGCCGGCCCAAATCGGCGTAGCAGGCCGACCGCCGCACGCAGGCAAGCCAATCGTCGGCTGGAAGGCCGTCCGGCGCCATGGCCACGGTGGCCACGGTCTGCTGGGCCAGCACGTCCAGCGCGTTGCGCACGAGACGCGTGCTCTCGATGGCACCGGCCTCCATACCCTCGGCCATGACGGCGGCATCGATGACCTCCACCCGGGTGCGCGGGAAGATGACGCCCTGGGAGCGGCCGCCCACCTGGTGGTTCGCCCGTCCCACGCGCTGCAGCCCGCTGGCCACCGAGGGAGGAGCGGCCACCTGCAGTACCAAATCGATGGAACCCATATCGATGCCCAATTCCAAGCTGGAAGTGGCCACCACGCAGGGCAGCTCTCCTGCCTTCAGCTCCCGTTCCACCTGCAGCCGCTTCTCTTTGGAGACCGAACCGTGATGGGCCTTCGCGATGACCACCGCAGGCTCGGTCACCAACGCCGTGGTAGAGCCGATGTCGGAGCGGAAGCTCGCTCCCGGCGCCCCGCGCATGGCATCGGAGCCCGTGGGCACGCCGCGCACCGCATCATCGCCGAAAGCCGTCGCATCCCCGCTGCCCGCGGCCGCCCAGAAGCCGGCCACCTCGGAATGGGGCGCGTCCAGGCCGAGGCGCTTCGCGTACAGCTCGTTCAGCCGTGCCGTCAACTTCTCGCACAAACCGCGCGAGTTCACGAAGACGATGGTGGATTTATGGGCCAGCACCTCGTCGAGAATGGCCGCCTCGATATGAGGCCAGATAGAGGAGCTGCCCAGGCGGCTGTCAGGATGCGGCGCGGGCGAGGCGCCCTCGGCCATGACGGCCCGAAGCGCCCGGTCGGATTTCCACGCGTTCTCGACGGGCGCCCGGCGCGGACCTGCGCCCCGCTGCCGCGTGCCGTCGCCAGCGCCGGCAAATCCCCCGAAGGCGGGGACGGCCGTCATGTCGCGCACGGGCACGCGCACCGAAAGGTCGAGGCTCGGGGGCGCTTCGGTGGCCACCACGGTCACCGGATGCGCACCGCCGAGGAACCGGGCTACTTCGTCGCGCGGGCGCACCGTGGCCGACAGCCCGATGCGCTGGGCCGGAGCCTCCAGCAAATCGTCCAGCCGCTCCAACGAAAGCGACAGATGCGCCCCTCGCTTGTCGCCGGCCAGGGCGTGCACCTCGTCCACGATGACCGTCTCAACTGTGCGCAGCGCCTCTCGGGCCGCCGACGTGAGCATGAGGTACAGCGACTCCGGTGCCGTGATGAGAATATCAGGCGGATTACGAGCGATCTTGCGACGCTCGTCGGCGGGGGTGTCGCCGGTGCGCATGGCCGTGCGGATTTCGGGGGCCTTCGCGCCACGGCGCGCGCTCTCGACGGCCGCCAGTTCGGAGATAGCCGAAAGCGGCCCCTGCAAGTTGCGATCCACATCGGCGCCGAGGGCCTTCAGGGGCGACACGTACAGCACGCGCACGCCGCGGACCCACTTCTCGCCCGCTTCAGCGACCCGCGCCTTCTCGCCCATGAGCGCGTCGATCGCCCACAGAAACGCCGCCAACGTCTTGCCCGAGCCCGTCGGCGCTATCACGAGCGCATTCTCGCCCCGAGCGATAGCCTGCCATGCCTCGCCCTGCACTGCCGTGGGCGCCCCGAAGGCATCGGCGAACCAGTGGCGCACCGAATTGGAAAACAGCTCAAGGTCGTTCTCCTCTAAGCCTTCGACGGCCCCCCTCTCAGCATCTATGCCCGCGCCGGCTCTTCCCCGCGCATCCAGCGCCGCACTCACAGAAGCCCCTGCTCCTCGAAGGCTCCCAACATCGATTTCAGCGCCAGCTTGCGCGCCGTCAGCTGCTGGTAGGTGGCCGTGCGCGTCTTGCCTTGGGCCCGCAAGCCCTCAAGAGTCGCGCACACCGACTCCTGCTCTGCCAGCAGAGCGGCCAGCACCGCCTCGAACCGCGCGAGGCGCTCGCTATCGTCCATTCCCATTCCCCTTCCACGCACGCGAAAACTTAGGCGACATCGGCAGCGGCGAGATCTTTGTCGACGAGCCATCGCAAATAGTCGGAGCGCTTCATGCCCAAGCTATCCGCCCGCTCATCCATGCGCTCGATCTTCTGCTCGGTCTCCTTAAAGCCCACGAGCCTCAAATGCTCCCCGAACTTGAGGGGGCGCCCGACGATCACCTCCCCCACCGGCACGCCATCAACGCCTCCGGCATCCCATGGAGCAGCAAGAGCCTCAATCTCCTCCCGGGTAACACCAAAATAGTCTTCAATTTCTTTTTGGGACATGTTCTCAAAATCCTTTTTGGACATTACTGCCTCCTTGCAAGTCCGAGTTCCCGGAGAACACTTTTTGTAGGCGGCGTGAAAGCATGGTATATCAGCAGTACAGCTACCTACTTTCGTTAAACGAAATCATACTGCAGGGCGAACGGCTCGGCAACAGCCATCAACAAGCGTTGCCTCGCTGAAACCGTCTGAGAAAATGTGAGGGAAAACGGCCCATGACAGCCTCCTTTACATCGGACGGCTGTCCTTCGAGCACAGAAGTTAGGGATATACCCAGCCTTTAGAACATTTGTTTTCGTTCATTATAAGGGAACGGATGTTCTTGTCAAGAGTGAGTTTTGCCAACTTGCCTATGAAGCCGAGCCGAAGTCTCTCCGGGGCGCCGCTTTTCCTTTCCAAGGACAGGCGCCCGAAGAGCCATTACAATGGAGGCGTCTAACGAAACGTGAACGACCGCAAGGGGGAAATCGGTGCGCAGCAACGAAGTGGCGAAATTGGCGGGCGTGACCGTACGCACGCTGCGGCACTACCACCAGCTGGGGCTTCTGTCCGAGCCGCCGCGGCAGGCCAACGGGTACCGCGACTACTCCCCCGCCGACGTGGCCCGCGTGCTGCGCATCAAGCGCCTGGCCGGCCTGGGCTTTCCCCTCTCGCGCATCGGAGATGTTCTGGACGAGATGGACGCCGAGGGGAACGCGACATCCGCGAGCGCCTTGGACGAGCTCGACCGCGAACTGGCCTTGGAGATCGAGCACCTGCAAGAGCAGCGGCGCACCATCGCCGAGCTGCGCGCGGAGCACCTCGACCCCGACCTGCCCGTGCGCTTCGCCCGCATCCTGCGCATGCTCTCCGGCGTGGACACCCTCGCCGACGCCCGAGCTGCCGACCGCACCGCTCTCATCGTCGCCGGACACCTGTACGACGACGAGGCGCTCGGCGAGCTGGAGCGCGTGGTGGAACGCATTTCAAGCGAGAACCTCGTGGAAGCCATGGAAGAGCTCGATCGCAGGCTGGACGCTCTTACGCCCGATGCCCCCGAGCGGGAGCGGGCGGCCCTCGCCGAGGATTCCCTCGCGGCACTCGCCCCCGTCATCGCCTGCTTCGACACCGCCAACTGGCTGCGGCCCCCAACCGACCGCGAGCAGTTCCTGGACGAGATCGCCTTCGCGGACTACAACGAGGCCCAGCAGGACGTGTACGGGCGCATCGAACGCGGCATCGAGGCCGTCATGGCCGAGCGGGCGCAAAGGGAGAAGGCGGCCGCCGCCCCTTCACAAGTCATCCACGAGCCGCTTGACCCCGACGTAACGTCATAGTTTTAACTGGCCTCTCGAGCCCGCGATCCCCTGTTCGAGAAAGGCCCCGCCATGACCCTCGCGTCCCCGAAATTCCGTCGGCCCCGCAAACCGTACCGGCCGCGCAAGACCGCCCCCCGCTACCTGCTTTCCTGCGCCTGCTCGCTTCTCGGCAACTCCGTGGCCGGCGTCATCTTGCCGCTTGTGCTGCTCGCCACCACGGGCGACGCCCTGGCAGCCGGCACCCTCGCGCTCATCTGCGCCGTGCCCCAGTTCGTCATCGGCCTTATCGGCGGCGCGCTCACCGATCGCTTCAACCGCCGCAACGTCTCCATCGTCTCCGACATTCTGTCGGCGGCCAGCGTGGCCCTGCTTCCCGTGGTCGATATGGTATGGGGCCTGTCCTTCGGCTGGTTCGTGGCCCTCGGCCTTCTCGGCGCCATCGGCGACATTCCCGGCATGACGGCCCGCGACTCCCTCGTACCGGCCGTCTGCGAGCGCGACGGGCGCAGCCTGCAGAAGTTCATGGGTCTCACCCAGTCCCTCGATTCCCTCGTGGTCATTGTCGGCCCGGCCCTGGCTGCCTTCCTCATGGGCGCGATGGGAAGCGTGAACGCCCTGTGGTTCACGGCCGCCATGTCGCTTTCCGCAGCGCTCATCACCCTCACGCTGCCCCGCTCCCTCGGGGCCGTCTGCGGCGCGACCGCCTACGCTGCCAACCCGGCCGCCACACGCATCGGCACTGCGGGCACGCAGCTCCGACGCGGCCTTTTGTCCGGCGCGTGGAACGCCCTGCGCGACGGGGTGCGCGTGCTGTTCGCGAGCGACACGCTTCTGCGCTCGTCCATGCTCATCAGTTTCGGCGTGGTCATGGTCATGGGCTCCTTCCAAGGCCTCGTCCTGCCCGTGCACTTCACGGCCGCGAACAGCCCCGAGCTGCTCGGCTACGTGCTGTCGGCCATGTCCGCCGGCATGCTCGCCAGCTCGCTCGGCTACGCGGCGCTCGCCCACAAGCTGCGCCGCCGCACCTGGTACATCCTGTCGCTCACCGGCATGGCCTTGGGAATCTTGGGGCTGGGCCTTCTGCCGTCGTTCCCGCTGCTCATCGCGAGCGCGCTCATGCTGGGTCTTTCGGCCGGCCCCATCTCGGCCCTGCTCGGCTTCTTCATCTTCGACCGCATTCCCGCCGAAAATCGAGGAAGCGCCCTCGGCACGCAGAATTCGCTCACCCTGGCCGCCGCGCCCGTGGCCGTCTTCGCCACCTCGCTCGTCGTGGAGGGCGCCGGGGTGTCCGTGGCCGCCCTGGCCCTCGCCGGCTGCTGGATGCTCATCACCGTGTGGGCCCTCAACACCCACAGCCTGAAGTACCTGGACGACAAGGAGAGCCATCCCGACCCCATTCCCTTCGTTCCCGACGCCGAGCGCATCTAGCGCCTCGCATTGCCCGAAAGCCGGCAGTACGACCAGCTGGCTTTCGGCGTCGCAGCCATCTGGCAACGGTCTCCGAACAAGTTGCCCGCGAGCTGCGGGCGGGCGTTCTGCAGGGCCACCATGAGAGCAGGAACTATCCCTCAACCAAGGAGACACCATGGCTTGCACAACGCTTCTCGTGGGCCGCCGCGCCACCAACGACGGCTCCACCATCGTCGCCCGCAACGAGGACGGCGAGGACTTCTCGTTCGATCCGAAGAAGATGATCGTGGTCATGCCGGAAGACCAGCCGCGCACCTACACCGGCGTGGCCAGCCACCTGACCATCGAGCTGCCCGACAATCCCCTGCGCTACACCTGCACCCCCAATGCCGACCCGAGCAACGGCGTGTGGGCCGAAACCGGCATCAATGCGGCGAACGTGTCCATGTCGGCCACCGAGACCATCTCGGCCAACGCCCGCGTGCTCGGCGCCGACCCGCTCGTCACCTACCAGCCCGCTGTCGGAAAGCCCGGCGACGCCAACTACAAGCCCGAGGTGCCCGGCGGCATCGGCGAGGAGAACCTGCCCACCATCACGCTGCCCTACATCAAAAGCGCCCGCGAGGGCGTGGTACGCCTCGGCATGCTCGTGGAGAAGTACGGCACCTACGAGACCAACGGCGTGGCCTTCGGCGACGCGGACGAGGTCTGGTACTGGGAGAACATCGGCGGCCACCACTGGATCGCGCGGCGCGTGCCCGACGATTGCTACGTGGTGCAGCCCAACCGCCAGGGCATCGACCACTTCGACCTGGCCGACGCGCTGGGCGACCAGCACGACTACATGTGCAGCGCCGATCTGGCCCAGTGGATCCGCGAGAACGACCTGCTCATGGATATGCCCGCCCACGAGGAGGATACCGGCGAGACCGTCGAGGGCCTGCCGCGCTACTTCAACGCCCGCATCGCGTTTTCCACCTACACCTGGCTCGACCAGCTGTACAATGCCCCGCGCAAGTGGTACCTGTGCCGTCGCCTGACGCCCTCCGATGCCCGCTTCGCCGGCCCGGCGCCCGCCTTCGGCCCCGAGAGCCTCGACATCCCCTGGGCCATGCGCCCCGATAAGAAGCTGTCGGCGTCGGATGTGAAGGATCTGCTCGCCACCACCTACGACGGCACCGAGTACGACCCCTACGGCACCAAGGGCACGCCAGAGACGCGCCACCAGTACCGCTACGTCGGCATCGACCGCACCTCCGAGTGCTCCATCCTGTGCATTCGCCCGAACGCACCGGCGGCTCTGCGCGGCGTGCACTGGTTCGCCCCGGCGTCGGGCCCGTTCAACACGGCCGTGGCCCTGTACGCGAACGTGAAGGAGCTCCCCGCCTACCTGGACACGCCCACGGAAGTGACCACCGACAGCCTCTACTGGAACAACCGCCTGGTGGCAGGTCTTTCCGACCCGCAGTTCTTCGAGAGCTACGAGGCCATCCAGGGCTACCGGCTGAACACCATGGCCCAAGGCTACCAGTCGCTGCACGAGACCGACGCCGCGCTTGAGAAGCTCGCCGCCGAGGGCAAGGCGAACCTGGACGATATGGACGACCCGACGGTTATCGCCGAGCTCGAGCGTGCAAATCAGGCGCTCGTCGACAGCGTGCAAACGCAGACCCGTGCCCTGCTCGGCACCGTGCTCGACCAGCGCACGGTCACGATGAAGAACGCCTTCAACATGAACGACCACTGATAGCGCGCCGTTGCGCCCCCGAGCGCAACGCCAATGCCTGATTGGGCCGGTCCCGGCGCCTCGTCATTCGCTGGCGACGCCGGGGCCGGCCCTTTCGCATTCACGGTTCTTTTGCATTCACGACCCTTTTCGCATTCACGACCCACTCGCTCCCCTCTCTCTGCAACACAGGGCTCTTCTCGTGCAAGTGAAGCGGCGCCCCCTTGCCGTCGCTGCCCCGTCGAGGCACACTAGCGCTACGGACAGGAGACGGAAAGGAGCGCCCGTGAAGCTGACCGTGGAAGAGCGGCCCGACTTAGAAGAGGCGGAGGTCACCATCCGCTGCCCGGCCATCGACCGGCGGGTGCGGGCCATCATGGCGGCCGCGAACGCAGTGGATTGCCGGCTTCTCGGCACCGACGGCGCAGGCACGTTCATCGTGGAACCGTCGGAAGTGCTGTACGCGGAAACCGTCGACGGCCGCACCTTCCTCTACGGTCGCGACCGCGTGCTGGAAAGCCCGCTGCGCCTCTACGAGCTGGAAGAGGCCCTCGCCGGCACCGAGTTCGTGCGGGCCTCGAAATCCCTCATCGTGAACTTCGACCACGTACGCGCCCTGCGCCCCTACCTGAACGCCCGGCTGGAATTGGTGCTCAGCAACGGCGAGTCCGTCATCGCCTCGCGCCAGTACGCTCCGGCCATCAAGCAGAAGATCGGGCTGTAGAAAGGATTCGCCATGAGAAACATCATCAAGAGCGCCTTTGTCCGCGCCTGCGTCACCTTCACCGTCGCCATGGCCCTCTGGTGCGCGGCCGGCCTCGTCTTCGCCGGGCCCGTCGAGGGCATCGTCATCACGCTCTCGCTGCTCGCCGCCGCCTTGGCCCTGTGCGCCCTGCAGGCATTCTGGTTTACCGAAGTAGCACTCACGCGCCCGAGCTACCCCGCGCGCATCACCGGATTCGGCCTGACGGGCCTACCGGTGCTCGTCCTGTGCGCCGCACTGGGCGGCTGGTTCCCCTTGGACAACATCGGCGCCTGGGTCAGCTTCGTTGCCATCTACCTGGTCACCCTGGCCGCCATCACCGCCGGCTACACCATCTACTACCGCCGCACCGCCGGCAGCTTCGACGCCGCCCTCGCCCGCTACCGCGAAAGCCGCAAGGGGTAGCGATCTACTGCTCCCCTAGAAGCGGGCTCGGTTCGTCGCGGTAGAGGACGGCCAGGGCGTGCATGGCGCGGGTGACGGCCACGTAGAGCAGGTTGCGATCGGCCTCGGTGGCGTACTGGCGACCGTCGGCGTCCAGCAGCACCGCCTCGTCGAACTCGAGGCCCTTGGCTAGGCGCACCGAGCTGACGACGATACCACCCGGGTAGGCGTCCGTCTCATCGGTGAGCAGCGTAAGGTCGTGATCGCGCGCAATGAGCTCAGCGTAGCGGGCGGCGAGGAAGTCCGATTTCGCGATGACTCCCAAGGTGCGCCGCCCCGAGGCACGCCACCGCTCGATGGCTTCGTCCACCGCCGCGAGCACCCCCACGGTGTCGCCGCAGCGCGCAAAGCGCACCGCCTCCCCATGGCGCTGGACGGCGACGAGACCCGCAACGGGCATCACCCGGGCGGCCAGCTCGGTGATCTCGCTGGTCGAACGGTAACTCGTCATGAGCCGCACCACCCGCGCGCCCGGATAATGGGCCGCCACCGCCTCGGGCGCCGACACCGCACGGCCGTCCACGAGCTGGTTCACATCCCCCAGGATAGTGCGATCGCAGCGGAACAGGCGGGAGATGGCCTCGTGCTGCACCGGCGTCAGATCCTGCATCTCGTCGATGACCAGATGGCGCACGGCAGAAGTGTGGGCGAATCCGTCGGGGCCCGCGAAGGCCAGGGCGCACAGCACGACGGGGAAGGCGTCCTCCCATTCCACCACGCCCTTGGCCGGCGCCTTAAACAGGGCGCTCTGGCCCGTGTCGGCTAAAAAGCGCTTGTACAGCGCCAGCGGGTTCTTGGCCCGCATCATGCGCAGGAGCCGCCCGCGCAGCTCGCGGCGCGTCGGCATGGTGCGGGCATAGCGGCCGAAGGTCTTGCCATGGGCCAACTCCAACGCGTCGCCGGCGATAAGGTCGAGGCGCTCATCGAAGGGCACCGGCGCGTAAGCCGCAAAGCGCTCGGCGAGCCAGGACGCCTCGGCCACGTCGCCCCCGACGGCCAAGTCGCGCGGCTCGAAGAGCTCCGATGCCGCCACCTTCCCATCGCCGGAGCCCTTCTCCCCCAGCTGAGCGCCGAGCCACGCCGTCAACGAGGCAGCGAACGCCTCGGTGCCCTTGGCGGCAGCACGGGCCGCCCGAACCGGGTCGGCCTCATCGGCAGCCGACACCGGGAGCGCCACTTTCGTGATCCCTTCCAAAAGGAGGGCCGCCAAGTCGTGCAGGCTCCACTGCCGCACTGGCTCCTCGCCCAGCTCCGGCAGCACCCCGGAAATGTAGTCGGAGAACACCCGGCTCGGCGAGAGGATGGCCACCGACTGCGAGGTCAGCCGCTCTTTCTGGCGATACAACAGGTAGGCAACCCGGTGCAGCGCGATGGAAGTCTTGCCCGAGCCGGCCACGCCCTGAATGATAAGCGTGCCGGGCGCCTCATCGCGAATGACGGCGTTCTGCTCGCGCTGGATGGAGGAGACGATATCATGCATCTTCGCGTCAGACGTGCGCCCGAGAACCGTCGCGAGTACCTCGTCGCGCACGCTGGAGCTGGAGTCCACCGCGTAGCGCAGCTGCCCCTCCTCGATGGAGATCTGCCGCTTGAGCGCGAGCGTTCCCTCCCGGCGCCCGGCCGGTGCCTCGAAGGCGGCCGGCCCCGGCTCGAAGTCGTAGAACAGCGCGGCCACCGGGCTTCGCCAATCGGAGATGAGCGCCTGGTTCTCCCAGGTGAGGGCGAAGCGCCCGAGGTAGGTGATCTGGCGTGCGGCCGACGTCTCGCCTTCGGCCGAACCGGCAGATGAGGACGCCCCCTCCTCGCCTTCGACGAAATCGACCCGGGCGAAGTAGGGCGAATCGAGCAGCTTCTCCAACCGGCCCCGGGAGCGATGGGCCAAAGCGGCCTGGGCGTCCATGCGGTTCAGCTCATAGGCAGAAAGATGCGCCTCCTCCGGCGCCAATTCGCCACGCGAGGCCGCCAGCTGCGCCCCCGCCTCGCGATGGCTCGCCTCCGTACGCTCGACCAACCCGCGCGCCCGATCGACGGCCGCGCGCACCGCACCCAACACCTCGTCAAGGTGGGCTTGCTCTTCCGCTTCTATGCTAGGGGATCCTCCATCGGTGTCCGCATCGGCATCTGCGCCTGCAGACCGAAGCAGGGTCTCGTCATGTTCCGCATCCACAGCCTTCTCCTTCCTCGTCCAAGTTTCGCGAAACGCGAACGGCTCGGCCCTCGCCGGGCCCCGTTCGGGAAACCTGAGAGGTCGAAGCCGTGAGATGCGCCGACGTCAAGGGGAAACGCTATCCTAGTGGCCCCGCGCCTGAGCACCAGTCGCCACCGCACCGACCTCCACAAAATTCGCGCAACTTCGCTTCCCATGCTAAGACGGTATGGCTGTAGCGAGTCGTTTACCGTTTGATGCCAAGGGGCAGCAGCCAGACGCCAGCAGGGACAACTTCCCTTAGCATGGAACTCAGCGTTTACGTGGCGTCAAAAGCGTCGCCGACTGCGGCGCTCGATGCCGCTGTCGACCGCGGCGCTCGACGCCGCCGACCCCGAGACAAGGAGCGCTCATGCCCATGAACCCCGCCGTCCAAGCGGTCATCAAGGCCATCACGCGCCTGCAGCCCGACGTGGCCAATTCCTGGAACTCCCAGCGCAAGGTGGAGGACGCCGCCGGCAAACTCACCATTGCCGACCCGCGCTGCCGCATCGACGAGATCACCGCCACAGCCGACGACGGCTACGAGATTCCCCTGCGCGTGTTCACGCCCCTCGACATCGACTTCTCCCTGAAGCGGGGCCTGCACGTGAACGAGGACCACCGCGGCACCATCCTGTACTTGCACGGCGGCGGCTGGGCCAACGGCGACGTGGAATTCTACAGCGACGCCTGCATGCGCACGGCGCTGAAGCTCGAGCGCCGCGTCATCGCCGTCGACTACCGGCGCAGCCCCGAGCACCGCTTCCCCACCGCGCTTGAGGACTGCTACGCCGTGGCGCGGCAGCTGTTCGCTGGCACGCTTATCCGCGACGCCGATCCCGAGCGCATCGTGCTCATGGGCGACTCGGCCGGCGGCAACCTCACAGCGGCCGTGAGCCTTCTCGCCCGCGAGCGCGGCGACTTCCGCCCGCGCACCCAGATCCTCTTGTACCCGCTCGTGTACAACGACCACTCCGAAACGACGCTGTTCGATTCCGTGCGCGACAACGGCGAGGACTACATTCTCACCCGCCAGGCCATCGTCGACTACATCGAGCTGTACCTGCGCACGCCCGCCGATTTCCACGACTCCCGCTTCGCGCCGCTCATCGCGACGTCGCTGGCCGACCTGCCCCGCACGCTCGTCATCACCGCCGAGTACGACCCTTTGCGCGACGAGGGCGAGGCTTTCGCTGCGCGCCTGGATGCGGAGGGCAACGAAGTGGCCTGCTTCCGCATGAACGACGGCGTCCACGGCTACTTTTTGTACCCCTCCGTGCTCTCGCTCGTGCGCGACACCTACCGCCTCATCGCGCACTTCCTCGATGGCGACCCGCTCCCGAAACCCGGTGACCGGCCATGGCTGACGCTTCTTGGTACCGACTAGACAACGTCGGCAAGTTCTACGCCGCCCAGGCGGGAAGCCCGAACCAGACCATCTTCCGCTTGGCGGCCACCATGGCCGACGAGGTTGACGAACAGGCACTGCAGCGCGCGCTGGATGCCACTGTAGCGCAGTTTCCCGGTTTCAATGTGTCGCTGCGAAGCGGCATGTTCTGGCATTACCTGGAACCTTCCGGCACCGCGCCGCGCGTGACTCCCGAAAACCTGCCCATCTGCTACGGCCTGCATGCCGGGCCCCAAAGCGTGCTCTTCCGCGTGAGCTACTATCGCCGGCGCATCAACGTCGAAGTGTCCCACATGATCTCCGACGGGCGCGGGGCCCTGGAGTTCCTAAAAGCGCTGCTCGGCGCTTACGTGGCCGAGCGCTACGGGTTGCCCGAAGCCGCCGCCTGCGCTTATGCGGGCACCGAGGCGCAGAAGACCGAGGACAGCTTCACGGCCAACTACGACCGCTCCGCGGCGGGAAAGGCGAAAAAGCCGCGCGTCTTCCATCTGACGGGCCTGAAGACCGACGCCGACCCGCTTTACCTGGAATACCACCTATCGGCCAGCGCCGTGCATGCCGCCGCCAAAGACGCCGGAGTCAGCGTCACCTCCTACCTCATCGCGGCGGTCATCTGCGCCGTGCGCGCCACGATGACCGCCCGCGACCGGCGCCGGGCCATCCACCTGGACGTCCCCGTCGACCTGCGCAGCCTCTTCGGCTCGGCCACCCTGCGCAACTTCTTCGGGCTCGCCTTTATCACCTACACCCCCGGCGATGCCAATGCGCCCCTGGTTGAAGTGGCCGCCGAGGTGCAGCGCCAGCTGACCGCCGGATGCGAGCCCGCCTCCCTGAAGCGCCGCATGATGGCCATGATCAAGCTGGAGAAGAACCCGCTTCTGCGCGCGGCGCCCCTCATCGTGAAGGACGCGGCGCTGGCCATCGCCGACGCGCGCGCCGCCCGCAAGGTCACCACCACCGTCTCGAGTCTCGGTCGCGTGGCGCTGGATCCGTGCATGGCCCCCTACGTGGAAGGCATCAGCGCGCTCACGTCCACCTCCGGCCTCAACTTCATCGTGTGCACCTACGGCGACGATCTGTCCATCGGCATCTCCAGCCGCTTTCTCGGCCAGAAGGTGACCCGCGCCCTGGCAGAGGTTTTGGAAGACGAGGGGATGCGCGGATATCTGAATGCGAACCGCGACGCGCCGGCGTTCCACCGCCCCGGTCCGCTGGCGGACGCCCGCAAGGCGGCTCCCGTGCCATCGGTGTTCCCGCCGAACTCCTTCGAGCGTAAGAGCACCCGCGTCCGCACGGTTCTGGCGGTGCTCACCCTTATCTGCATCGCGCTCATCGCGCTTTTGGGCGGCACTGCGGGCGGCAGCGCGCTGGCCGTGGGGGCGCCATGCGCGGCCGTGGCCCTGAACTGGCTGTTCGTGCGGAACATGATCGTGCACGCCCCCGACTTCATCCGCGTGGTGGAGCGCTACTTCCTCGTGCTTCTGGCCGTGGCGGGGTTGTGGTTCGCATCCACGGGCAATCTCATCGTTACCACCTACGTGATACCAGGGCTGTGTCTTTTGGCCCTCGCGTTCAACGCGGTGCTCCTCATCGCCTTCCGAGGATCGTTCGTCACCGGCTACGCGAAGTACCTCATCTACGAGATGCTGCTCGGCCTCGTTCCTTTGGCGCTTCTAGCCGCAGGCCTTATCACCTGGCCTCCCTTGACCATAGCCGCCGGCACCGCCGCCGCGGCCCTGCTGGCCATCCTGCTCCTGGTCGGCCGCAAGCAACTGGCCGCCGAAGCCCGCAAGCTGTTCTCGCTGCGGTAGGCCACCCGCCTCCAGTCCCTACCCCACCACTGCCAGCACGATGGCGGCGGCCAGCACCGCCACGCACACGGCCAGGGCCACGAAGTCCTCGCCGTGCAGCGGGTAGTCCTTATAGCCGCTCGTGCGCGTGCGCAGGTTGAAGCCGCGCACCTCGGCGGCGATGGCGGCGGAGTTCGTTTTGCGCACCGAGCTCACCAGAAGCGGCACGCACAAGGGAATCATGAGCCGCACCTTCTTCGCGAAGGAGCCGTCGAATTCCACGCCGCGGGCTGTCTGGGCCTCCATGATGCCGGCCATGTCGTTCATGAACACGGGGATGAAGTGCACCGTGCTCGTGAACGTGAACGCGTACTTGTAGGGCACGTGCAGCTGCTTGACGGCCGCGTTCGTCAGGTCGTTCATCTTCGTGACGTAGAACACGAGGAACAACGGGATGGCCGCCGCCATGAGGCGCACGATAACCGTGAGGGCCGCCAGCAGGCTGCCGGTGCCGATGTATCCCCAGGGCAGAGGCACGAGCGGCATACCGTGGGGCGTCGTGAGCAGGATGACCACGGCCAGAATGAGCGAGAACGCGAACACCGCCTTGCACAGCCCCGCTGTCTCGCGGCCCAACCCGCACGAGGCGGCCATGACGAGCGCGGCGGCCAGAAGGATCAGCAGAAACACCAGGTTGCTCGTCACGAAGCAGGCGATGGCGATGAGCACCGCGCCGATGAGCTTCACGCAGGGGTTCATGCGATGCAGGAAGCTCTCCCCCGGCACATATTCCAGAAACTTGGCCATTAGTCGATCGCCTCCACTTCCACGTCTTCGACCTCCCTATCGCATGCCTGAGCTACCGCCGTCACCATTTGGGCCACGGTGTTGGCCTCGGCCACGGCCGCGGGACAGGCCGCCTCGCGCCCGAGGATAAGCGACACCTCAGTCACCTGGGGCGGCAGGATGTGCGCCTCCTTCAGCACGCGCCCGTCGCGCAGCACCTCGAAGGTGGGGCCGTCGGCCACCACGCGCCCGGCCGTCATGGCAATGACGCGGCGAGCGAAGTCTCCCACCACTTCCATGTCGTGGCAGACCATAATGACCGTGGTGCCGTTCTCGTTCAGCTCGCGCACCACGTCCATCACCTTCACGCACTCGCGGAAGTCGAGGCCCGTGGTCGGCTCGTCCAGAATGATGGTGGGCGGCGCCAGCACGATGATGGAGGCCAGGGCGAGCAGCTGCCGCGTGCCGCGGTTCAGCAGGTAGGGCTCGGCATCCGCGTCGAAGCCGAAGCGCTCAATCATGGCGTCCACCCGCGCCTCAGCTTCGGGCCCTTCCTCGCCGAGGGCCGCAAATCCGAACATGAGCTCCTCGCGCACGGTGTTGCAACAGATCTGCCGATCGGGGTTCTGAAAGAGGAAGCCGATGCGCCGGGCCAGCTCGCTCGTCTTCAGAGAGGTCGTGGGCACGCCATCGATGAGCACTTCCCCGGAGGTGGGCTTCAGAAGCCCGTTGGCCAGGCGCATCGTGGTAGACTTCCCCGCCCCGTTGGTGCCGACAAAGGCCACGAAGTCGCCATCGTTCACCGTGAAGCTCACGTCGGCGAGCACCGCCAGCTCGCCGTCGTAGGACGCCGAGACGTTCTTGAACTCGATCATGCGAGCACCTCCTTCAGCGCCGCCGCGGCCCCGGCCACGTTGCGCACCGTGGGACCGGCGTACAGGCCCTGGGCGGAAAGCGCGTTCATGAGCGTCGTCGAGCGCGGCACGTTCACACCGAGCGCCAGCAGCTCCTCGGAGTGGGCCAGCACCGCATCCGGCGTATCGGCGAAGCGGATGCGGCCCTCGTCCACGATGACGAGCATGTCAGCATAATCGGATAGAAGCGCGATCTTCTGCTCCACCACGACGACCGTGGTGCCGTGTTCCCGGGCGTAGCGGGCCAGCAGATCGAACACCGTCACCGACGAGGCCGGGTCCAGCTCGGCGGTAGGCTCGTCCAGCACGAGCACTTTGGGGTGCAGCGCCAGCACCGAGGCCACGGCCACCTTCTGCTTCTGGCCGCCGGACAGGCTGTCGATGGTGCGGTCGCGCAAATCAGCGATGCCCATGGCGTCAAGCGCCTCGTCCACGCGCGCGGGAATCTCCTCGCGCGGCACCGCGAAGTTCTCCAGACCGTAGAGGATCTCGTCTTCCACCACCGTGGACACCATCTGCGAGTCGATGTCCTGACATACACTGCCCACCAGCCGCGACAGGTCGGTGAGCGAGGTGTCCACCGTGTCGCGCCCCTCCACCGTGACCGAGCCGTAGAAGTCGCCCGGGTAGCAGTGCGGGATGATACCGTTGATAGCGTAGGTAAGCGTGGACTTTCCGCTGCCCGCCGCCCCGGTGATGCCGACGAAGCAGCCATCGGGAATGGAAAGCGTGATGTCGCGCACCACCGGCGCCTCCCCTTCCCGATACCGAAAACTGAACTCGTTGAACTCGATCATGATGACCTCTCTTGCTCGCGCCGGACCAGCAGTTTAACGCTTCAGCACCTTCTTCAGGGGCGTCGCCAGCACCTCGACGAAGATGCAGTTGAAGGTGGCGGTGCCCAGCACGATGGCCACGTAGGCCGCCATGGCCACGGCGAAGTCGCCGCCCACGGACACGACGTTGATATAGGCGGACAGCGCCGCGAAGGTGAAGCCGGACACGCAGGTGGAGACGAAGGTGTTCACAAGCGGGTTCACATCCAGCTTGCCGATCTTCATGGGCACGCGGATGAGCAGGCCGCACACCAGAGCACCCAGCAGCTCCGAGGGGATGTTGAGCAGCGGCGTGGCGTTCAGCATCGGAATCTGGCACACGAGCCCGGCGATAAGGCCGATGACGAGCGACTGGGCGATCGTCGGGCGAATGAGAATGATAGCCAAGCAGTAGGCGGCGATGATGAAGTTCGGCTTCATACCGAAGGAGGCGAGAAGGCTGCCCACCGTGAGCTTCAGCACGGCGCCGGCAGCCAAAAGCACCGCTACCAGAATGAGATCCTGAATGGCCAGCCCCTTCTTCTCGGATGCGGCCACGGTGCGCTTGGCACCGGCGGCGGGGGTCGCGGTTTCAGCGTCGGCGGTCATACGGAGTTCTGCCATGTCGATCAGTCCTTTCTCGGGCGGTTCCTCACCGCCCCTCGTGCCCGCGCCTGCGGGCGTCCTTTTCCGTAGCAATTGCTCCTTCGCCGACGCCTTTCGAGAGGTTCCCAGCCGACCCCAACAAAAAAGGGATCTGTCCTTCGCTTAAAGGACAGATCCCTTGATCTGCGGTGCCACCTTTAATTGATTCGCACGATGCGAACCCTCTCATGAACGGGCCATCACCCATTCTGCCTTTAACGCAGGCTCACGGTCCAGATACTCGGCCTCGTCGGAACAAACGACGGCGGGCCTTTCCCCTTTCCCTCGGCGATCCATTTACCCTCTGGCGTTCTGCGGGAATCTCAGCTGCGCCCGCTCTCTGTGAGTGCCCGGATGGCTTGACTTTCGCCTCATCGGTTTAAGGTATATTCAATTGCTGGTTGCGTACTTTAGCACAGAATCCCGACCGCGCAACCCCTCAATTCGGCAACCTGCCAACGAACCGGCACATCGGGCTCTAGTTTTCACCCGTTGCGCCGACAAAGAACTTTGCCCAAGCAGCAGAGCGAAAAATGTGCAAAACGGGGTACTTCTCGTAGTTTTACCAGACTCCAGGATCAGCTCAACTTCAAAACGGAACCATTTTCCCAGGTCGAAATTGTCCGCGTCGCCCCATCTAGTCCAAATGGCTACGAGAAGTGGGGCATTTTGCACAAAACGAGGCACCTCCTCGCAATGCGAGTACCGCTTCGCAGATCGTCGCCGCCCGAAACCGACAAGCCATCGCGGTTCGCAGCCAACAGATCGCCTCGGTCGCGCTCGACAAGAACACCCCGAGACAGCCGCCGCTCAATCCCAGACAGATCCGTCCCAGATGCAATCTTCCAATCCGCTTTCGGAGTTCTGGACGCACTCCTTCAACCCGCCTTCGGAAACCTCCCCCTTCAGCCATTCACGACGATGGTAGGCCTTCAGAGACCATCCCGTCGCATACAGTTTCCTCTGAGCGTTCCCGAAACTCTTGGCGCGAATTTGAATGCGCCTGCTCATGCGAGCCCCCGCCTCATGGGCCACGCTGCGCATCTCACTGCGATCGTACAGCTGCCGTGTCGTCACCGATATCACCTTGTAGCCATCGGCCTCCAATGCCAACCGCTTCGAGGAATCCTTCGCGATCTGTCGCGAAGTAAGATGCTCGGCATTCGAATCGTACTCGATCGCCAGGCGCGACTCGCTGTGACAGAGGTCGGGGACGAATGTTTCCCTTTTGGCGATCTTGCGCGCTTTTTTGCTCGGCCTCACGCGTCGATTCATTTCCAATCCGGGGAGGGCATAGCCGCCATAACGATGGGGAATGCTCAGCACGGACCAAAGAAACGCCTCTGGCGGTGAAGCGGCATTATCCACCACGAATCGCAGCGCCGACTTCGCTGCCGCCGATCCACGTAGCCCAGCGTTGCGGCGGATAAACGACTCGATGCGACGTTTCGAGGTCAAAGGCGCTCTACTGCCCAGTCCGTTGCGCGATGACGGGTCGATGAAGAACGTCCCGCATAGGGCATCGCCCGCTTTTAAAAGCTCGTGCAAAGGAAGAACAAGTGCGAGCTGCACGAAGCACAACTCGGGGCAACTTGCATACACGCCGTCAGCGATGCGAACGAACGGCTTCTCCCGATAGGGATAAATCGACACATGAGTTACTGCCTGGGGAACAGTGCTTTTTCGATGATCGGGTACGAGCGCGTGATAGGGCTGCGGAATCTGAGGGAAAATCTTCTCCAGATAAGCAACCGTCCGCGCCGTCGGGACACACCGCTTCAATGCATTTGTTCCCACAGCGCTCTTTGACGACGGCCGGCAAGGGGCCGACAGCCAATACGAGAATGAGGATGTGCCGTAGAGAACGAATCGCATGCAGGGCAGTTTAACGGCCCAGGCGTATCGAGGACGCACGAACGGCAGATTCACCAACTCTCCGCTGTGCCAACCGTTTCACTCATGGTTGCGGCCTCCGGGGTTGCACCTCCGCAGTCGGCTCGCCCGCGTCTGCAACCGCCCTATGCGCTGTCGGCTCCAAATGTGCAAAATGGGGCACTTCTCGTAGCCCAAAAGTGGACGCTTTATCCTCGCGATGACACTGAACAGGGATTTCTCGTTCAGTCCGTCGAAGGAGAGCATCCTTGCTTCCTCGAAAACTACGATAAGTGCCCCGTTTTGCCCATTTCGCACACGAAGCACCGAGGGGCTTGGCGTAGGCCCTCGCAAAAAAAATGCGCGCAGAACCTCTCGCCCGTCCCCGCAACGCTCTCGTGACAGACGAGGGCAGCGACTCTTTCGACCTCCTCGCTCCCCTATACTCGAAGATGCGCGGCGCTCTGCGGCGCCGTCGCATTGCCCGCCGGCCGTGCCGCCCATGCGACGCGCGCAGCCCGGCGGCCCATTCGCAGCGAGACAAAGGAGCGCTCATGGATAACGTGGTTCTGGTCACCTTCGAAGACGAGGGGAAGGCCTACGAGGAGTTCAACCGCCTGAAGGACAACGAGGCGACGGCCGACTTCACCATTTTGGAGATGGCCGTGGTGAAGAACGTCGACGGGGCCATCATGGTGCCCGACGGATACCAGGACGGCTACGACGAGACCGACAACACGGCCTTCGGTGGGGTCATCGGCGCCGTGGTCGGCTTGCTCGGCGGCCCGGTCGGCGTGCTTCTAGGCGCCGGCATCGGCCTTGTGGCCGGCATGGCCATGGACGACAAGGACATCGATGACGATGACTCCCTCATGGAATACTGCGCGAGCGAGCTTACGCCGGGCGCGACGGCGCTCGTGATGCTCGCCAAGGAGGACAGCGAGGACGCTCTGGACGCCCAGTTCGACGAGACCTGCATCATCTACCGCTGGGACGCCGACGAGGTGAATGCGGAGGTGGAACGCGGGGAGGCTCTGCGCGACTCGTTGGCCGCCGAGACTCGCAAGCAGCTCCGCGAGGCCCGCAAGGAGGCTCGGAAGGCCCGTCGCGAAGCTCGCAAAGACAAGTAGCGCGCCGAGCCCGCTCAATGCGCTCGGCCCACGTCGAGCCCCTAAGCACAAAGCGGCCGCCCTCCACTCGGAAGGGCGGCCGCTTCCATTCCAGAAGGCGGTCGAAGCGTCTTAGACGATCTTCTTGCCCAGGCAAGCCGCCAACTCGCGCAGCTCGGCGATAAGCTCGCGGAACTGGGCCGGCGTCAGCTGCTGGGGACCGTCGGACAGCGCCACCGGCGGGTTGGGGTGCACCTCGATCATGAGCGAGTCGGCTCCGGCGGCCACGGCGGCCTTCGCCAAGGCCGGCACCAAATCGCGCTGGCCGGCCGGATGCGACACGTCGATGCACACCGGGTACAGCGACTGCTTGTGGATAACCGGCACCGCCGCGATGTCCAGCGTGAAGCGCGTGGCCGTCTCGAAGGTGCGGATACCGCGCTCGCAGAGCACCACGTTGTCGTTGCCGCAATCGGTGATGTAGTCGGTGGCGGCGAGCCACTCGGCGATGGTGCCGGCGAAACCGCGCTTGTACAGCACCATCTGGTGCGTATCGGCGGTCACCTGGCCGATCTTCTTCAGCAGGCTGAAGTTCTGGAAGTTGCGGGCGCCCACCTGCAGGCCGTCCACATAGTCGCTCACGAGCTGGCAGTGGGCCGAGTCCATTACCTCGGTGAGCGTCTTCAGGTTGTGCTTGTCGCCGGCGGCCTTCATGATCTTCAGGGCCTCTTCGCCAAGGCCCTGGAAGGAATGCGGGTTGGTGCGCGGCTTGAACGCGCCGCCGCGAATCCAGTGCAAACCCAAGTCGGCCACGCACTCGGCCACTTCCTCGAACTGCTCGGCAGATTCCACCGAGCAGGGCCCGGCGTAAATGGTGATCTCGTCCGTGCGCTGGCCGAGATCGGGGATGGGGGCAATCTTCACTTCGCTCATACGGACGGCGTCTCCTTCATGATCTTCAAGATGGTAGCGTAAATCTCCCGGAGGTTCTCGTTATAGAGCGGCCCCTCGTTGTAGCTATCCACCCGCGCGAAGATTTCCTCCTCGCGGCGCGCGTCGTACAGACCCAGATGCGCACCGGGTTTCAGACCGCGAATGACCAGCGAATGACCAGCGCGCTTGTTCAGAAGCGCGACGATCTCGCGGTCGATCTCGTCGATCTGCTCACGATGCTTCTGAATCTCGGCAAGATTGCTGTTCTCTTCAGACATCGCTTTTCCTTTCGTGTACCAAAAACTTGAACGAGCCTGGCCGCACCGCCTTAAAGCGCCGCCGCCCTCGCGTGGCGTTCATGATAGCAAAGACCCCCGTCCGCACGGGGGTCGCAAGGGAAAACGGATATAGAAGCCCTTAATGGGCAGGCATCGGCAAAAACGAAGGGCGTGTCCAACGCGTCGGCGCCGAGGATGTCGCCGATCCCGACCTGCGCGATTTGCCACGCTGCACGGCGCCGAGGCGACCCAGGGGCGCGCTGTCCCGCGAGGTGCTCGCCCCGCAGCAGAGACGTCTACCGGCGCGAAATCCCGCCGGCCTTCTTCTCAGAATCGCGGGTGTACCACTCGATGAACAGATCCACCGCGCCGTTGACGATGAACGTCGCGCCCAGCACGAGCACGAAGGTCATGGAGGCGCCCCACGGGTTCACCACGATAAGCACACCGCCGATACCCACCAGCACCGCCGTCGCCAGCACGGCAATCCAGATGCTGCTGCCGAAAGCGCGCAGCCCGAAGGCGCGCACCACGTTCACGATAGCGAGCAAAATGAGCACCACGCCGAGCACCACCGAAAAGAACCCGGCGATCACTTTCGGAAAGATAAACGCAATGAGCGCGATGATGACGTAGAACACCGCCGACATAAGGGTGCCCGAATCGCGGTAGCGCACACTGCGCTGACGGAAGTACGACACAAGCCCCGCCACGCCCATGACCGCGAGCGCCACGCCGAACAGCAAGATGATACCCTGCACGGTAATGGACGGATAGATCATCAGAAACAGACCGAATGCGATGCAAAGCACCGCCTGCACCATGTTATTCGATCGCACCAAGTTCAGAAACTTCTCCATGACGCTGCTCCTATCGCCCGACCCGTACGGCGTTCTCGCCTCGATCCGATACCGACGGGCGCCGGCCCCTCCCATGGCGCACTCGACATCGAAGCTATCTCCTATGGGCGTCATGGTAAAGCGAGCGCACAAAACCAAGCCCGTCGGGGGCTCCTTGAAAACAATCGGTTGAACAGAGATGAAGCTTGCCACCATTCCGTCAACAAGAGCACCCGCGCGAAATAATGCTGTTGCCATCTTGTTAACAGCGGGGATAGCTCTAGCGTCGCGCAGACTCCAGCTCCAGACCCAAGTCATCGCAGTACGCCTGACAACCTTCTAGCAACTTGGGAAAGTCCCCTTGCACCACATCCCAGACAATATCGGTGTCTACATCACCATAGGCGTGGGCAAGCCGATTGCGAACGCCCTTGATAGCCCGGCGCTCGAATTCGTAGTGCGCAAGGGCTTCGTCGCTGAGCGAACCGGCTTCCTCAGTCACCCGGAGCACCCGATTCATGATGGCCTCCGAGAAAAGCCGATCCGCATCAGTAGTGGGCCTTTTGAAGCGCTCCTCGGTGATGCCCAAACGCTCAATTTGCCCTTGGGTCTCCGTGATGAGATCGAACATTTCCTGAATGCGGGCGAGATCAGTGGCCTTAGCGCTCATAGACCAGCACCTTCTCCCGCTCGATGGCCGCGGCGAGGTTGGGATTCTTTATCTGCTTGGCCGTCACCACGTCGACGGCGCGCCCGCAGGCACGTTCGAGGTGCTTTTGGAACTGGGACACCTCGAACAGGGTGAAGGGGGCCGCCCCATCGTACTCGAGGCGAACATCCACGTCGCTTTCGGCGGCGAAATCCCCGCGGGCGAACGAGCCAAACACGTAGCCCTTCGTGATGGCGGCGAAACGGGCACACTCAGAGGCGACAGCTTCAAGCACATGCGCCCTTTCGGTCTCACAGACCTCGCGCGCCATGCCAAAATGGGACACGCAGTCCTTATTCGCGGCCTCGTTCAACCGCTTAGCCTCGCTCGCGTCGCCCCCGTCCACGGCCGTGCACGCCCGTGCGTCTTCGAACTTAATCACATGGGGGCACACGGCAGCGTAGCGCTCAACCAGCGCCTCGCCCTCATAGCCTTCGGCGATAAGCCGGCGCAGCACGTCAAGGGAGATTCCTTCATCCTCCACCTTCAGCGGCTTGATGAGCAACCCCTCGTCAGTCTGCTCGATGAGAGCATACTCGGTGAACCCCATATCCTTGTAGGCTTTCGCCGGAATAGTGATCTGCCGCTTGCTGGACACCTTGATCCGCTGCGGCGCCATGCGAGCCGCCTCCGCCATGCTTTCCTCCTCACCAAGCGCTTGGTACCAAGCTTCCAAGCAAGTATAGCATAAGGCGACCCGCCAACTACTGACAGGTCGCCTAAGCTTAGTGCTGTTATCTACTTGTGGCTTATGCGGTCAGGGGCTCGAAATCACCATCGGGCTCGACTGCCGCAACGGCACGAGCGGAGACGCGCTCGGTCTCGGTCGCGGGCACGAGCAGCTTCGAGCCCAGGGTCATGAATCCCAGCGTACCCACCGACACGACGCCCAGCACGATCAGCACTTCGGGCACCGTCGGTGCGTAGGAGCCGAGAAGCGCCCAGCCGCCGTCGGACATGATGCCCGGGGCGCCCTCCACGTTCGGCACGATGAACGAGGTGAACAAAAGCCACAGGCGCTTGCAGAGCACGCCGGCGATGACGAGCACGCTCGCCCCCACCACGAGCCCCGTGCGCTCGCGGTTCTTCGCGAACACCAGCACAAGGAACGGGACAACCAAGCCGCCGACGATCTCGAACCAGAAGAACGGCGACGTAGGCCCGCTCGTCATGAGCGCCAGCGTCTCAGCACCGGCCGCCCCAGGATAGGCCATGGTCAGTACCTCGCAGAAGATGAAGAACGCGTCTACAGCGATGCAGGTGGCCAGAAGCCCAGCCAGCGATGCCATAAGCTCGCGGGAGGTCTCGAACAGGCGCGCCTTCTTCAGCGCGGCCAGCACGCACAGCAGAAGCGCCAGGCCCGAGTCCATGGCCGAGGCCACGAAGATGGGCGCCATAATGGCCGAGTACCAGCCCTCCTTAGCAATTTGCAGACCGAAAATCCAGGCGGTCACCGAGTGCACCAGAATGGCGCAGGGCAGGGCGAACCGCGAGATAACGGACACCGCGTGGTCGTTGCCACGGCGCATGTTCACCAGGTACAGCACGTTGATGACCAGATACAGCGTGATGACGCAGATGTCCCACACCAGAGGCGAGGTGGGATTGGGGCCGGTCACAATACGCCAGATGCGCTGGATGCCGCCCAGGTCGATGAGGACGAACATGCCTGCCAGGCAGATGCACACCGTCGACAGGATAATCGCCGGCATGGCCACAGCCTTGAAGCGCTTGATGTGGAAGACGCTCGCCGAAGAGGCCACGATAAGGCCACCGGCGGAAAGCCCCACGAAAAACATGAACATGGTGATGTACAGGCCCCACGACACGCCGTTGGACATGCCCGTCACCGCCAGACCGCCGGCCAGCTGGAAGATGTAGGCTCCGATACCCGCCACCGACAGCACCGCAAGTACCGCCGTGAGCAGCTTGTTCTTGGTTAGAAGTTCCATTTCTCGAACCTTTCAGAATGAGGGAGAGGAGGCGGGGCGCCAGCCACAAGGGGCCACATTTCCCCAGGGGATCTCGTCAAACCCCCGAAAAGAGCTGCCGGGTCGGCTTATCAGGCCGTCGGCACAACCGCCCCGCCGCGCATTGATCGCATTAATCGAAGTAGTAGACCTGCGGACGCGTGCCCTGCTCTTCGAGGAGCACGTGGGCCTTGCGCTCGACGACAGTCTTCGACACCTCGGAGGCCGGATCGTCCAGGTCACCGAAGATGCGGGCATGAGTCGGGCAGCACACGACGCACATGGGCTCCTCGCCGCGATCGGTTCGCTCGCGGCACAACGTGCACTTCTCGGCCACGCCGCGCGGGCGCACCGGCACTTCCGCATCGCCGTAGTTGAAGTCCACATCGCGCACCGGCTCTTCCCAGTTGAAAGAACGCGCATTGTAGGGACAGGCGGCCATGCACATGCGGCAGCCGATGCACTTGTCGTAGTCGATCTCCACGCGACCTAACTCGTCCTTGTAGGTGGCACCCGTCGGACACACACGCTGACAGGCAGGATTCTCGCAGTGCTGGCAGGCAACGGGAAGGAACGTACGCGTCAGATTCGGATAGGTGCCGACAGCCCCGTCGATCACATCGCACCCTTCGGTGGTCACGCGGTTCCAGAGCATTCCCGTAGGCACGTTGTTCTGCATTTTGCAAGCGTTCGCGCAGGTATGGCAGCCAACGCAACGCTCGAGATCGATAGTAATTCCCAGCTTCGTCATGTTACTCACCCTGAACCTTTCGCACTTCCACCAGCGTGTCATTGAAGGGAATGGGCGCACCGGTGATGAGGTCGGCATCGCGCTCGTTCACGTGATCGTTCGTCACGTTCTGCGGATTCCCCGAAAGGCAATCCTTCGACCACGCGGCCTCGTAGATGCGCGCCGACGTGGGCCGAATGGCATTGTTTCCAAACGCTTGGCAGCTGAATGATCCGCGATCGTTGAAGACCTCCACCGCATCGCCATCCTCAAGCCCGCGCTCGGCCATCGCCTGCGGGTTCAGCTCGATGCGCGGCGTGTAGAACTGCGCGAGCCACGCCGCACCGCGGAAGTGGGAGTGCACGAAGAATCGCGTACGGGTTTGGGCAAGCTGCAGCGGATACTTTTCCATGAGCGGATTGCCGTCGAAGACCTCGTTGTTCTCCTCCCACTGGGGAAGCGCCTGGCCCGAATGGTGCTGGGGCTCGTAGTAGATCTCCATACGCCCCGTCGGCGTGGGGAACTGGAGATCGGCATACCCGATGCGAGGCTCTTCGATCCCCGCCAGGGGCATCGTGTTGTTGTTCTGCACGAGAGTATCGAAGGTAATGCCTTCCACCAGCGGATCGGTCGCCTCATCGATCTGAAAGCGGGCCAGCTGCTCGGCATCTTCGGGAAGCACCGACTCGAGACCCACTGACTTGGCGATGAGATACATGACATCGTAATCGGGCTTCGAGTCGAAAAGCGGATCGATGCATTTCTGCGACAGCTGAATGTGGTTGTAGCCGCCTCGCACAATGCCGTGCTCCACCGTGTCCTCGAACTTCGAGCATACCGGCAGCACCACATCGGCAAAAGCCGCGGAGTCCTCGTCGTACATGCCTACATGCAAAATGAAGTCGAGTTTCGGCAGCCATTCGCGCGTCTTGTTCATATTCGCGTAGTACTGCTGCAAGGTGTTACCGAGCGAGATGATGACGTGCACGCCCGCATCCGTATCGGCGAAACGATCGGCGCGCACGGGAATAACTGCCGGCACCATGTCTTCCGGCAAAGGCCATGCGGCCAGCGCCGTTCCATAGCCCTGACCGCCGCCGGGGTGTCCCAAAGCCGCACCGGGCTTGCCGATCTGCCCCGTGAGCGCCGTGAGAATCACCATGGCGTGGCCCTGGATATCGGGGTTCGAGAACTTGTCCGAACCGCCGTAGCCGAAGCACAGATAGGCAGGACCGCCGGTGGCGTACTTCTCCGCCAGCGCCTCGATGACCTCCTGGTCGATATCGCATTTCTCCGCGGCCCAGGCGGTGGTGTAGTCTTTCTGACTGGCCTTGAGTTGCTCGAACACCGGAACGACTTTCTGGCCTGCGACCTCATAGGTACCTTCAAGCGCGGCAGAAACACCGGGAGCGTCATAGGGAACAGCCGCATTAGTCGCCGTGTCCCAAACGAGATAGTCGGCGGGATCGGCGGCCTCGCCGGTAGCAGGATCGATCTCGGGCGTCTTTCCGCTACGCAGCAGCTCGCCAGTCGTCGGGTTCAAGAGGAACGGCATAGAAGTATGGGCGCGCATATAGTCCTCGTTGTACCACTTGTTGTCGATGATATGCGAGATCATCGACAGGTACAGCGCGCCGTCAGTTCCGGGCTTGAGAGGAATCCACTGGTTCGCCTTTGAAGCCGTAGTCGAGAAATGCGGATCCACCACAATGATCTCCGCCCCGGCGCGTTTCGCGTCGAAGAAGTCATCGGAGCGCATGAGGGAGGTCTCCAAGAAGTTGATGCCGCTCAAGATGATAGTCTTCGCGTTCACCCAGTCCCGCGTCTCGTTGGAGCACGACGCGAAGCCACCGCCGCCGATGGCGGGATCCACACCGTTGCCGATACCTCGATCGATGCCCGGCTCCACGCCCGTGCCGGCGCCCAGGATCGAGGCGAGCATGCCAAAGCGCGGCTCATTAGAGGCGGAAATGTAAACCGACTCCTTGCCGTAAGCGTCCCAGGCGCGCTTGAGCTCGGTGCCGACGATCTCCAGAGCCTCGTCCCAGCTGATCTTCTCGAACTTGCCCTCTCCACGCTCGCCAACGCGCTTCAAGGGCGTTTGCAGACGCAGCGGACTGTACACGTGCTCTATCTCAGAAAGACCCTTCATGCAGCAGCGCCGATACTTCGGATCGACGGCATCGCTCGGCTCGATCTTCGCCAGATGGCCATCGCGCACCGTGCACTTGATGGAGCAGTTTCCCTGGCACATGAACTGGTGCAGGGTGTAAACAGTCTTTTCGCCGCCGTCAGCCGTGGCCTTCGCGGGCGCCAGCATGCCCCCGCCGATGGCCGCGCCCACAGCGCCCGCGCAGGCAAGGCCCGCAGCTGCGGCACCCGTGGTTTTCAAGAAACCGCGTCGAGTGAGTCCGCCCGTGGGATGGGTTGCTTCGGACATCTCTCCTCCTTTGAATTCCCAGGGATCGAGCCGTGGGACGCCACGCGCACCTGCGGCGAATGCATGCGCCGCGAATGGATTGCGACAATGTCGCCGCGCCAGTGGGTCTTGGACTCTTTGCGCCTGCGTCTCCTCAACTGCGCAGGTCGCTATCCCCTCTTCTGGTAATCCTTGAGAATTGGCCAAATTCCACGGGAAGCACTATAGCAAATTGTCCTATGACAATGCAAGGATTATCATAGGACAATTTTCAAAGCAGATTATCTATTTTGAGGATAGTTTATCTATTGAGCCGCGCGCTGGTGCACTAAGCCCACTACATAGACCAAATCCTGCTCAGCAAAATAGCGGTAGATTATATCGAAGGGGTCTACAACGACTTTGCGAACCGTGTCGCCGAAGCGTCGCTTGATTGAAGTGGGCAGTATCCTCGACCCCATCTCGGGCGCAAACTCAAGAAGAGATACCGCATACCATATCTCCTCGCGCTTTGAGTCCATGTATACCTGGGTCATATCCTCAACAAAGCCTTCAGAGACCTCGACTTTAGCCACGACCAAGCCTCTTTTCGACTTCGGCTCTTGCTTCCGCTACGCCATGGAATACACGCCCGGCCGCAAAATCGGCCTCTCCCCTCTCGAGCACTTCCATAACTCTTCGCTCGTACAACGCCTCCTCTACAGCACGCGCTTTTTCTTGCGCTAAAACATCCTCGGAGCAAAAGATGTAAGCAGCATTGCCGTTCTCGGTAATGTGGACCACTTCTTCAGCAGCCCTGTCTTTAATTTCTCTTTGCTTGGTTTTCAAGGCGGCAAAGGAGTAGATAGGGGTAGCCCTTGGTGCCTCATATGCAGGAACTGGCATGGCAATCTCCTTAAAGTTCTTAGTTAGGTATCTATATAGTACTCAAAATCGATACCTTATTCAATATCAAATTCAGTTCCATAGATCAACGGATTCTGATTTGCGCTTCTGCCGCTTCTTCGGCCTCACCGATGGCTACTGGCTTCGCGCCCAGGAAGCCTACGACCTGGAAGTCACGAGGCGCAAGCCCGCCCCCGAACTCAAGCGAATCCGTCCCTTCAACCAAGCTGCCTGCCTGTAGGAATCTAGAATCCCATCGCCTTCAACCGCTCCAAAGCGGGCGCGGCGTGGCGGGCGCCGGCTTCGGGATACAGCTCGGAGGCAATCGCGATGCCGAGGCGAACATCTTCCGCCGCCTTTCCAAGCACTTCGTCTACGACGCGAGCAGGCAGGCCCCATGAGCGGGCCTCAGCTACAATATTCTCTCGCTCGATCCTATCGATGCGAATGCGGCCATCGATGCGCAAGCCCATGAACAGCACGTTCGGCGTAATCTCAAGGGCTGGCACGACGTCATAGAGCGGCGCGAGGCACACCTCGTCGCCCCCGTGGAGCAGCGCGTAGTTCTTGGCGTGAGCGTCGGTATTTCCCAGAACGGTGTTCACGAAGAGATGCCGCAGCAGCCGCTTGCGCTCTTCCAGCGAGTCGGCGGCATAGCGGGACAGCAGCTCGGCAATGCCCTTATAGGTCGGATCGCTTTTCGTGGGCGTCGCTGTTGCCGCGTACTTGCGTCCCGGTTCTATGCCGAGAGCTTGCGCGCAGTCTTCTTGATGCAGCCGAACGAGCCCCCTTTCGGTTTCAACTCGGTCGAAGCGCTCCACAGCCAGCGTAGGCGGCGCGTCGGGCAAATCGAGAATGGCTGAGCCAGCCGTCTCCGCCACATGTCGTGCGACTTCCATTCCCCATGCTTCCGCTTCGACCAATCCCGCAAGCCGACCCTGGGGCTGCGGCTTCAATATATGCGTCGAAGGAGCCCCATCCAAAGGAAGCGCCGCGGAACTTAAGGCCCTGTGGCCTGGCTCAGCCGCAGCCCAGTCTTCTGGTCTCGCAGTCACGCACAGCTTCTCCTGAAAGCCGCCAAGCGACACCCGCAGAGAAGATGCGTCATCGTAAGGGTGCGACGGCAATGCCGCCAGACGTGCCGACAGTTCCTCGGGAGTCAATCGCTTCTCGCGCGGCAGCTCCTGGCTCGCACGCGCCAACGCCCAATCTTCCGAGGGCATCACCTCAACGGCGCCGGCGCACTCCCAACCAATCTGGGCGAGCAATCCGAAATAGTCGCCCTCGGCAACGCCGTAGAACCGCTGCAGCTCAGCGAGCCTCGCGTCTTCGGGCAAAAGCCCCGAGAACCAGGAAAATGTCCGCTGAGCATCGAAGGGCTCCTCTTGCACGCAGAGCGCCGTTGAGAGCAGGGGCGAAGAGGGATGCGCCGAGGCCATCTCTTCCGAGAACGCGAAACGAGCGCCGTTCTTCGTGCAAGCCAGTTGCCCAATCTTCTCGCCGCCGAGGCGAACCTCAAGGATCTCAGAATTCACTGTTGACCCCCTTCTTGGCGCGAGCGCAGAAGCGACACCACCGATGCAGGGGCATCGTGCACTTCGGCCTGAGCGCCCTTAGGGAGCACCACCAGCTTCAAGCCCAAATCGCTGATGGCGCGCATGAGGGTCTGGGAGCTGACGCCCTTGCCGTTTTCGAGAGCCGAGAGTGTGGCGTGGGAGGCACCGATGATCTCGGCGAACTCATCTTGGGTGTACCCCTTTTCCTTGCGGGTTTTCTGGAGAAACGACCCGAGCTGGTCAAGGCCGTACACATTGGTCCACTTCATCGTACATCTCCCATCGGATATCAATTTTTCTTGATATTAGCCGATATTGGGAAAATGTCAAATATTCTTGATAGATTGGAAAACGAGGTGATTGTCAAATATTTTTGACAGTTAGCCCTTGAGCAGGTCGCCCAGGCCCTCGTTGAAGCCCTCGGCGAAGGCGCTGGGGATGACGACGGTGCCCTTGCCCT
>OLNI01000505.1_pt1 | contig 33915 bp, 30 predicted proteins | sample 1672921 | NCBI WGS metagenome assembly OLNI01 (sample SAMEA3136737, study PRJEB25190) | human gut metagenome | biome: human gut; feature: human-associated habitat; material: faeces | place: Austria | collected 2013 | reverse complement strand
TGCAAGCAGGTAAACATGGGCTGTTTCTTAATATCTTTTTGTTTGGGAAACACCGCTCTCCCATTTCGATACGGACTGTCTGGATACCGAAAGCTGCTGCGCCAGTTCTTCCTGCGACCAGCCGCGCTGCTTTCTCAATGCCATAATTTTTTCCGCAAGTTTCATAACTCTTGATACCTTTCTTATTATAAATAAATTGTTTCCATCTGATAGAAGGAAATATGCTATCACATACTTACCCGCTACTATCAATAGAACATTTTTCCATTCAGCGTATTACCTATCAAACAAAAAATCCATCAGAATACGTTCTGCTTTTGATGTCCTCAGCAAAACTTCTCCTGATGGATTCATTATACGAAAAATCCCGATTGACAACCACCAATTACCCTTGAAAATCCGTCAACTGCCAGTTGCATCTTCCCGATTTTTTCGCTTTTCTATATTTTTCTTCTTGATTCTAGCATTTTCTGATCTTTTTTACTATCTTTTGATTCTGTATACAAAACACAAATTCCTTTTTTGCTTAGATCCTATGCTTCCTCTTTTTTCTCTACTTTATCGTAATCATCCAGGAAGTGATGTTTCACACCACCCTGCTTATAGGCGATAACCGTACTTAAGTTGACATTCTCCACACTTTTAAAAATATTGGATTCCACGAACGGATTTGTCTCTTTCAACTGACGAATCAGATTTTTCACTTCCACACGTTTAGAAATATTCTCACCGCCGCAGGTGCTGCAGGTATCAGTAAACTTACATGCACACTGGATAAAATGCAGGTCATTGCTGTCACGCCATTTCTTGATATCATCCTCGCGGATCAGATACAGCGGACGGATCAGCTCCATACCTTCAAAATTTGTGCTGTGCAGCTTTGGCATCATGGTCTGCATCTGGGCTCCATAGAGCATGCCCATCAGAATGGTCTCAATGACATCATCGTAATGATGACCTAAAGCAATCTTGTTGCATCCAAGTTCCTTCGCCTTGCTGTAGAGATGTCCACGGCGCATTCTCGCACACAGATAACACGGTGATTTTTCTATATTAAATACTGCATCGAAAATGTCCGACTCAAAAATCGTGATTGGGATATTCATTCTCTTTGCGTTTGCCTCTATGATCTGTCTGTTTGCCGGACTGTATCCCGGATCCATGACCAGAAATACCACTTCAAAATTAAACTTGTTGTGGCGTTTCAACTCCTGGAAAAGTTTTGCCATCAGCATGGAATCTTTTCCACCAGAGATACAGACTGCGATCTTATCCCCCTCTTTTACCAGCTCGTATTCACGTACCGCACGGGTAAAACGGCACCAGATAGTTTTCCGGAACTTTTTGCGGATACTCTGCTCGATTTCCACATACTCCGGAGTCTCTTCCTCTTTTTGGGCTTCTTCTTTCTGTTTCATGGATTCCATCAGCCATGCTAAGTATCCACCGTTCAGACTTCGGGCATCCACACCGGCTTCCTGCAGTGCTTCTGCTGCCGGAACGCTCATCTCACCTTTCTGGCAATAAATAACAACTGTTTTATTTTTATCAATTTCCTGTGATTCCGACAGTTCCTCTGCGCTCAGAGCCACGCTGCCCGGGATCACACCGTAGGAACGTGCACGCTCATCCCGGATATCCACTAACTGATAGCTGTCTTCCGGCATTGCAGACAGTTCCTGTACGGATAATTGTATTTCTCCCATATGCTCTCCATTTCTATATCACTTATATGCTTCATTCTCACTGGTAGTTACATTTATATTTCTAACCGATACTATAAAAACAATACTTTTCTACTGCGGCAGTTCTGTCAGATCTTTTGTAATCTCACCTGCAATGATCAGTCCGACTACTGACGGTACAAAAGCCATGCTTCCCGGAATCTGACGGCGCACGGTACATTTTCTTGCTGTTCCCGGCGGGCAGACACAATTATTTTTACAGTTGTTTTCTGTATCTGCGATCGGTGTCAGGGGCTTTTCTTTGGAATAAACCACCTTCAGATGATCAATACCACGTTTTTTCAACTCGCGGCGCATAACTTTTGCCAGCGGGCAAACAGAAGTCTCATAGATATCTGCCACTTCGAAAGCAGATGCATCCATCTTGTTTCCTGCTCCCATGGAACTGATGATCGGCACACCTGCGGCTTTTGCCTGCTCCACAAGCATCAATTTTCCGGTGACGGTATCAATCGCATCCACCACATAATCATACTGAGAAAAATCAAACTGATCTGCGGTATCCGGCATATAAAAAGTCTTATATGTGTTGACAACTGCCTTTGGGTTGATATCCAGAATACGCTCTTTCGCTACATCTACTTTATATTTTCCAATGGTTTTTCTTGTTGCAAAAATCTGACGATTTAAGTTGGTCAGACAGATCCGGTCATCATCAATCAGATCCAGTGTTCCAACGCCCACACGCGCCAGTGCTTCTACGGTATATCCGCCGACACCACCGATTCCAAATACCGCTACTCTGGCGTTGAACAGACGCTGCATGTTATCTTCTCCCAGAAGCAGTTCCGTTCTGGAAAACTGATTCAGCACAGCCGGACGCGGCTTATGTGCACATTCTGTATGCAAAGAAGTATTTTCTTCCATTCGTGTCTCCTCCAATGTATTTCTAATATTTTTCGAACATTTCAGAACCTTTTCTTTTTACCAGATTCTGTATTGTTTACTATTTTACTATGAATTGCCTGTGATAGTATAGCGGATTTTCATACAAAAAACAATTACTTCTCTGAAAATAAACAATTTTCCAATAAACAGGACATCTCCAAAATCTATATTTCATGAAAAAAGAGCAAACTGAGTAAACTTTTTCCAAATTATGAAACAAGAAAATGTTCCATCAATTTTCTATGTAACAAAAAACGCGGAACCTCTTATCTGAAGTTCCGCGTTTTTCACTTAAGCACAATCGTTGTCTTATCTCAACACGCTTTTATTCATTTTTCTCCTGCTCATCCAGCAGATTTTCCATACTCTTCAAACCGATATACAGTGTTGAAGTGTTATGTAACAAAGAAGATGTGGTCGGCTGAATGATTCCGCCAACACCAAGTGCGATCAATCCTGCATTAAACGCTACGATAAAGCGATAATTGCGGTGGATACGTTGCATCAGTCTGTTGCTGATCTTCTTCAATGTCACGATCTCATGCAGATCGTCTGCTGCGATAGTAATGTCTGCGATCTCGCGGGCAATAGCTGCACCATCACTGATGGCTACACCTGCATCTGCGGCAGACAGAGCCGGTGAATCGTTGATTCCGTCACCGATCATGATAACTTTATGACCAAGTGCTTTCTCCTGTTCTACGAAGTTTGCTTTATCTTCCGGCAGAACTTCAGAATAATACTCATCTACACCGACTTTGCGTGCAATTGCTGCTGCAGTACGCTCGCTGTCTCCAGTCATCATAACAATTTTTTGGATACCATTGTCACGCAGATCCTGAATGACATCCATTGCTTCCTCACGTACCGGATCTTCAATACAGATAACGGCTGCAAGCTGCTGATCAACAGCCATGTACAGGCAGGAACACTCTTCCGGCAGGTTATCAAATACAACTTCTTTGCCTTCCGGAATCTGGCACTGTTCATCTTCAAACACAAAATGATAGCTTCCGATCACCACACGTTTTTCTTCGATGAAAGAAGAAATACCATGTGCTACTATGTATTCCACTTTAGAATGCATTTCCTCATGCTCCAGCTTTTTCTGTTTTGCAGCTGTCACAACGGCTTTTGCCATAGAATGTGGAAAATGTTCTTCTAAGCAGGCTGCGATACGAAGCAGCTCATCCGGCTCCGAATCGTTGAACGGAATGACATCGATCACCGTCGGTTTTGCCTTTGTCAGTGTACCAGTTTTATCAAATACGATGGTTGTTGCCTCGGCAACGGCCTCCAGATATTTTCCGCCTTTGACGGTAATGTCACACTGCTGTGCCTCACGGATTGCAGAAAGCACGGAAATCGGCATTGCCAGCTTCAGCGCACAGGAGAAGTCTACCATCAGGATAGACAATGCTTTTGTGGCATTTCTTGTGAGTAACCAAGTCAGTAACGTACCACCTAATGTATACGGAACCAGCTTGTCTGCCAGATGCTCTGCTTTTCCTTCCAGATTGGATTTCAGTTTTTCGGAATCCTCGATCATGGTAACGATCTTCTCGTATTTTGTGGCACCTCCGGTTGCTTCTACACGGATGATCAGCTCACCTTCTTCCAGAACAGTACCGGCATAAACATAGGAATCTATTGTTTTTGCAACCGGTACGGATTCGCCTGTCAGGGAAGCCTGATTTACGGTAGCGTCTCCGCCTGTTACCACACCGTCAAACGGGATCACATTTCCGGCATGAATGATGATCGCATCGCCTTTTTCAATGGTAGAAGAAGATACCAGAACTTCCTGGTCTCCAACTTTCTGCCATACTTTCTCTACGTTCAGAGACATGCTTCGTGCCAGATCACCGACGGATTTCTTGTGTGTCCACTCCTCAAGCAGCTCGCCAATTCCAAGCAGGAACATAACAGAACCTGCGGTTCCCATATCCTGACGGAGCAGTGATACCGCAATACCCGTTGCATCCAGAACGGCCACATCCAGTCGGCGGTGACGCAGACTCTGCAGTCCTTTCCATATATAACGGATACCGTTGACGATGGTAATCACATTTCGGATCGGTGCCGGTAAAAATAATTTCTTTCCGTAATGCCATACAACTTTGCAGATTAATTTTTCCTTGTATTCAGAATTTAACTCACGTCCTGTACTCTCCAGATATCCTTCCGGTACTTCTACTAACTGATATTTGAAGGTACACAATAAATGAATAATAGCAGCCCTGTCTCCGTTGTAACTGATCACAACGTCCGCTGTCTGTTCGTATACCTTTGCATCTACTACGAGATCAGACTGCTGCAGATAATATTGCAGGACGTCTGCCTGCTCATATGTCATGCGCTGCTGCGCCATATGTACACGTAGACGTCCTTTTATCTCATGTTTGATTGCAAATTTCATTATTCTGCCTGTGCTTCCTCAGCCTGAGCCTCTGCTGCCTCAGTTACTTCTTCGTCCTCTACATATGCTTCCGCAGCGGCACGGTCAGCATTGATCTGTTTTGCCTCAGCAAGAATATCACCTGCGTTCTCCTGAACAGTTGTTGCTGTTTTTACTACAGTATCTTTTGCACGCAGTACAGCAGCGGTGCAACCTGTATAAACTTTCTTAGCATCTTTGCTTGTAAGGATTTTGATACCTGCTGTTCCAAAAGCAAGACCTGCTACAAAAAGACCAACTTTTCCTGCATTAAATTTTTTGAACATAATATTTTTCCCTCCATTTGCATATGTTTAATGTTTAATTTTTAGTATAGCATCGCAATTGGATATTTCAAACATTATTTCCCTTATTGATATTTTTTTTCATTAATTATCAGTTAATTTCTACTAATTTCTGTATGGTTAGACACATTTTGCAGGCGTTAGTATATTTTTTCGTAGTATAAGAAAACTATCTCAAATGTGTTATCTCAAACTTTTACACTAAAGCGAACATTCGCAATCCGCTTTCCGCTATTTATTCCACTACCTGATAAAAACGTGCACTGTATGCCGGCAAATGTATGGAAACCGCTCCCTTTTTCACAGGCAGATCTTTCTGATACTCCGGATGTGCTTTTTTCATCTCAGAATCATCACTGCTACAGATCAGTTTTAATTTCTTGACCCCGGAGATTTTCATTACATATTCCTGCTCTTTTGTATTTCCAAAATGGAAAACGGCAACGATCCGCTCCTTTTTGCTCTTTCGTTCAAAGGCATATATACATTTTTCTTCCTGATGGCAGTCAATCCACCGGAAGCCATCCTGTGCATAATCTGCCTCCCAAAAAGCAGAATGTTTCTCATACACCTCATTCAGTTCCATCATAAAGCGATGAAATTCTCTGTGTTTCGGGAATTTTAAAATATCCCAGTCCTGCTGCCGCTTCTCATCCCACTCACGAAACTGCGCAATTTCATTTCCCATAAAATTCAGCTTTTTGCCCGGATGTGCATACATATACATGTACATTACCCGTGCCTGCGGGAATTTTTCTTCATAGTCACCACTCATTTTCTGAATAATGGTCGCCTTTCCATGTACCACTTCATCGTGAGACAATGGCAGAACATACGCTTCATTATAATAATACATCATGGAAAAAGTGAGTTTGTGATAGTTCTCAGAACGATACTCCGGTGCTGTCCGAAAATAATTCAACGTGTCGTTCATCCATCCCATATCCCACTTATAATCAAAACCCAGACCACCATCGTGAACAGATCTGGTCACGCCCGGATAGGAAGAAGAATCCTCTGCCATCAATATAGCCGTTGGAAAACGATCCTTTAATCCTTGATTCATGTTTTGAATAAAGGAAACCGCCAGATTATTCACGCCTCTTGCCTCATTGCCCTGCCAGTAGATCAGATTGCTCACTGCATCCATGCGCAGACCATCAAAATGATATTCTGACAGCCAGTACGCTGCCGCAGATTGCAGGAAGCTTCGCACTTCTCCTCTGGAATGCATGAAATTGCAGCTTCCCCACTCGCTGTATCCTACGTCCTGATTCGGATATTCATACAAGGCAGAACCGTCATAATTCCACAGTGCATAGGCATCCACCGCAAAATGCACCGGTACAAAATCCATCAACACGCCGATTTTATGCTTGTGGCAGGCGTTGACAAAATAGCGCAGATCATCCGGCGTACCGTAACGGGAAGTCGGTGCAAAAAATCCGGTATTCTGATAACCCCATGATTCATCGCAGGGATGCTCACTCAACGGCATCAGCTCCACATAATTGTAACCATTTTCATTCAGATACGGAATCAGCAAATCTGCCATCTCGCGATAAGTGTACCATCCTTCCGCATCTTTATCATCCTTCTTTCTCCAGGAACCAAAATGAATCTCATAAATATTTAACGGCGCATCTTTTTGTACTGACCGTTTTTTCATCCATTCTGAATCTGTAAAATGATAATCTGTCGTATCATAAATAATCGATGCATTGTTCGGACGCAGTTCCGAATAAAAACCATACGGATCGCAGTGATCGATACAGCTGCCGTCTGCTCCGTAAATCTTGTATTTATACATCATGCCCTTCCCGGCATTTTCCACATAACACTCCCAGAAATTGCCATCATGTACTTTCTGCATCGGTGTTTCCTGCCATCCGTTAAATTCACCGATCAGCGAAATTCTCTGTGCATTCGGTGCAAATGTCCGAAAAACCGTTCCTCTTTCACAGGCATGTGCGCCAAGAAAACGATAGGCTTCAAATTCTTTTCCCGTATAAAATCCATAAAAATCCATATACTCTCTCCCTCATTAATCAACTGTGGTTGTTTTTCTTTGTCAATTCTATTATAATTATAGATAGAGAAAACATACTTGAACAGAAACAGCTTTTCCAATCCGTTGGAAAACCAACACTTTTCGATAATTGTCGAAAAACTCAACAGCAGAAAGCGGATTGCGAATGTCCGCTTTACTTTGACTAACACCATTAGCAAACATATGAGGTATTATTATGGATATCAGAATAGAAAAAACAAAAACAGCCCTTCACAATACGTTTCTGGAATTACGTTCCAGAAAACCATTAGAAAAAATCACGATCAAAGAATTGTGTGAAAAGGCACAGCTTAACAAATCTACCTTTTACTCCCATTATAAAGATATTTACGATCTGAGTGATCAGTTAGAGACAGAAGTTGTCACCTCCGTCATAGAAGCCATTCCGAATCCGGCGAACTGCCTGGAAGATCCGGCGGTCCTGGCAAAAAATCTGTTTCTCGGTTATCTCTCACGTGATAGCATTATCCGCATTTTATTTTCCGGAACCAGAGCCGGCGAACTGGTGCGAAAAGTCGAATATCAATTAAAAAAAATCCTGTTTGAAGCTCACCCGGAGTACAAACAGGATCCATCCGTCAATGTCGTGCTGTCTTACACGGTTTATGGCGGTTATTATGCATTTTTCGAAAACAGACAATACGGAGATGCTGCCGTGGTTGATATCATCAGCCAGATTTCCTCCGGGGCAATGAATCTGCTGTAAGTTTTATAAAAAAGAACTGAAAAAATTACCGGGAGCAGACACGAATGATTTTCTATCTCCGTTGCGCCACTTATTTCCGCCTCCTTCCATGAACTCACACGCAAAACCAGCGTGTTCAAACACACTCACGGAGGCGGGCTATGCTCACTTCAATTACGAAAATCAATCTACCGTCTTGCTCCCGGTAATTTTTTTCAATTCCACTTATACTAAATATACATTAAATCTTCTCTGTCCGCTGCTCTTTTATTTCGAATAAAAAGCACAATTGATATGATCATAAACACAATTGAAATCAGCTGCGCTGTTGTCAGTCCTATGAATCCTCCCTGTTCGTTGGTACGCAGAAATTCCACACAGAATCTTCCAATTCCGTAAAGCATCAGATAGAGCGCACCCACGTCACCGGTATGACGCATTTTTCCAGTCATGCGAATCAGTACAAATGCAATCACAAAATCTCCTGCGGAAGAAAAAAGCTGTGTCGGCAGCAGCGGTACGCCTGCCGGTGCAAAACTGCCTTCCGGAAATACGATTCCAATCGGAAGGCTTGTTTCCTTACCATAACAGCAGCCTGTAAAAAAGCAGCCCAAACGTCCAAAAGCCTGTGCCAGTGATACGGACGGTGCCAGCAGATCAAAATATTCAAAAAACCGGATATTTTTAATCTTACAGTAAATCAAGGCTGATACCACACCGAAGATAATGCCTCCGTATACCACGAATCCGGAAGATCCAAGTACACTCAACGGATCTGTTAAAAACTGTTTCCAGCTCAAAATCACAAAAAACACTTTTGCTCCAAGGAACCCCATAACAACGCATAAAATTGCCAGATCCACTACTGACTCGGCTTTCATTTCCATACGTTTTGCTCTATAATATCCCATCACCACACACAAGATCACTCCGATAGCAATCATCACTCCATAAGTGTGCACCGTAAAATGTCCGATGGAAAACAGATCTACTTTCATATCAAAACACTCCTTTAAAAAATCTTATCTGGCACTTATTCTACACTATTTTAATTTATTTTCCAACTACTTCTTGTGCCAAAAACAGGCGGCGCCGTCATGTAAATGGAACAAAATAAAAAATAACTCCAACAGAAGGATGATTGTAAAAATTTTCGTTGGAGTTATTTTTTATTTGTTTCTTACACCGACAGACAAAAATTTATTGAAGAGTCACCCGTAAAGACACCGGCTGATGATCCGTGTACTCGAAATCAGTGTCGATAACCTGCACCTGATCCACCTGCAGATTATCAGACACAATATATCCGTCAATGACGTACACCTGAGAATCCTCATAATTTCCACTGTACGGTCCATTCAGCAACCGACACGTTGGTGCATTATCTGCCACAGCAAAATCAAATCCCTCCGGCAGATCTTCTTTGTACACAGTTCCTGGCACCCAGCTGTCCGTATCATGGATTTCATACTTATCCACACCTTCAAAAGTCTGGTTAAAATCACCGCCGGCAATTACATAATTACCAGCCTGATATTCTTCCTGCAGCTTATCTGCCAGCATCTGGCTTTGCATCTTCTTGCCTTCTCCGCTGTCATATGCTTCCAGATGGAAATTGATCAGCACAAGTTCTTTATCAGTTCCTTCTATCGGAATCCTTGTCTCCAGCATGCAGCGTTTCAGATTACAGGTTTTGATCGGCCATGAAAAAGATTCTGCCAGTTTGATCCGCTTTGCACTCTCCACCTGATAATTCGTCATGGTAAGCAGACCCGCTTCTACTTTTCCAATCGGTGGAATCGGATATGGCACAAAATCACATTTGAAATTGCAGGCATAAATACTGCTCATATCCAACGCATTTTCATAATACTCACGTTCATTGATATGGAAAGAACGTTTTGCATCAATATCCACTTCCTGCAAGAAATAGAAATCTGCATTCTGGCTTTTCAAAATATCAGAAATTCCCGCAAGGTTTGTTTCCACCACATCTTTGCTGTCCGGCTGCACCTTACTTCCACCATCCATAAAGAAATCTTCGTCTTTGCTCAATGCCGCATAACCGGTATTATAGGTCAGGACAGAAAAACTATCTCCTTCGGATAATGTCTTTGTCCCAGTTCCTGTTTCCGGAAACTCAATGGATTTCGGACGATATTCCCGCACCGTATAAAAAATAAGCACTGCTGCTACAAACAATACAATGCATAAAACTACAATCCCAATACCTTTTAAAATCTTTTTCCCCTTCATAATGCATCTCCTTCTCACTATTGACCTATTTTTGTTAAACTCTTACCTTTTCCACCTGTCACTTATCTGTTTTCATTATCATAATTGTATCCTAACATATGCCCATCTTTACATCAAGACAAGAAAGTGTACTATCGAAGCCTCTTATGCTCAACAAAAAAAGAGCGCCCTCGCGGAACGCTCTTTTTCAGTCTGTTTTACTGTTTTTTATTTTCTTTTCGTTTTTCTGCGTACAGTAATCGTTATTGCTCCAGTTCCTGTGGAAAGAATCAAAATTGTGATCCATAACATCATTCTGGCATTATCATCTGTGCGTACGGCTTCCCCGGCGGTTTTCTTATCCGCTTCGGTTTTGCCTGACGCTGATGTCTTATTAACATTTTCTGCCTTTGTTTCATTAGAACCAGATATCTTATCCACGTTTTCCGGCTTTGTTCCGTCAGAACCAGATGGCTTATCCGAAGTATCCGGCTTTGATTCACCCGGCACGGATATCTTATCTACTTCCTCTGTTTTTGTTGCGCCACAACGCTCACAGAGATAAGTGCGGATACCCGTTTTTTCTGCTGTCGGCTTAATAGTGATCACTCCCACGCCCCAGCTATGTCCAGCTGCCGGAATCGTCTGCTCATCCTTTACTGCACTACAGGTTTTACAATGAATGGATTTCATACCTTCATCTTCGCAGGTTGGCTTCTGATCCACAGTATAATCAGCCTCCCAATCGTGGTCTTCCAGTGTGACAACCACAGATTCTGCTGTGGACCGATTTCCGTTTGCATCCTCTGCCACAAGCAACAGGAACATTCCATTTTCGGTACGGATTGTCTGAATCACCGGATTGCCATTTTCATCATAAACCGGCATTCCTTCTTCATCCATCACCATCTGATTATAGGTCAGATCAAGCTGTCCGGAATAAGAAAATCTGCCGTTTTCATCCGCAGTGGCAACCTGTTTCAAATTTCCCTCCCAGTCTACATCATCAAGGCAAACCGTTCCATTCGGTTCTGTCATACCTGTAATCGTATAGTCTCCGGTATCCTTATTCGCATATACCACTGTCTGATCCAGACTGAGCATCGGTGCGGTATCATCTTTTTCCACAAGCAGATATTTTGTTGTAATATCTGTGTAAGTACCTTTATTCACTGCTGCATCAATGCGGAACATCACGGATCCTGTAATATCTGTATTATCAATGTTCCAATAGCCATCATATACAGCATCTATTACCTGATCGGTATCCATTCTTGTCAGTGTATAGGTAACATTTTCATTTTCCTGACTGGTCACTTGCAGATACCAGCGGTTGTTATTTCCTGCACCTGCCACACAGGAGAATACGCCATTTTCTTCTGTGACATCGTGAGAAGTATAATTACCGCTTCCTCTTGATGTTTCCATCTCCGCTTTCAGCGTCAGTGGTGTGTATTTCGGTAATACAGCATCGTTTGATTTTGTCTCCTCGCTGTAAACAAACGCATTTGCAATCTTTTCACCCGTTTCATCGGTCAGATAATTGTATGCCTGTACACCGATCTTATAATTCTGACCTGCTTTCAGATCTGAGGTAGTTGTATTGCCGGAAGTATTCTGATTCTCATCAATCGCATCACCATTTACAGTCAATGCCATATCCAGTGTAAATGTACCGGTAGCAGTATCATAAGAAACACCATCAATTTTGGAATCTTTGATATCAGCTGCATCATAGCTGTAATTCTTTCCGGTGTCAACAAAACTTCCGCCCTTCTCCTGATAAATCGTTACTCTGTAACCGTCAGCGTTTGCCACCTCACTCCAGGATCCTTCCATGATCTCATTTCCGATCGGCTGGATTGCTGCTGTCGCAGGTGCCTCCGGCTGTGCAGTATTCTGATAATGAATCTGACCTAAGGCCACTGTATCAACAGGAAGAAGCACTTCATCCTTTTCCGTACTTCCATCTTCATTTTCAATTATGATCTCATTTTTGCTTAAAAGACTTACAGTCACATAATAATCACCGGTAGCAACCATAGTTCCCCGATCCGGTATCTGCGCGGATATATTAGCCGGATCTGTAATATCCTGATATTCGATGGCATACTGTCCCTTACCGCTTTCCTCGCCGAAATATGTTGCCAGCACATATTTTGCATCCGCATCCGGATTTTCTACTTTTCCACTGACCGTCTGTCCGTTCAGGCTCACAGAGAGACTGTCAAATGGCATAGATGCGTTCAGATTCAGATTGAACTCTGCCACATCACTGGTTACTGTCCACTGATCACCAATGGATGCATTTTTTCCCAGACCAACCAGAACACAGTCTTTTCCAGCCGCATTCTGTGTTGCAAATACATTGATTTCTGACTCATTGGTAATTTCATCTTCCTCATTATAGGAAGGTAGTGTCAGAGCAAGATTGCTGCCATCTTTGGAAACCGTCAGGCTCTCTGCAAATGCCTGCATATCTGTGCCATCCGCAGGTGTCACCATCATAACAACCGTAGCATCTTTTGATAATGACTGTCCCTCATTTCCGGTAAGTTCAATATTCTTACTGTAAACACTGTTGGTACTTACCGCATTTTGCAATGCCACATCAGCAACGGATGTTACATTTGCACCAAGCATATCCATATTTGCATCCATGACTGCCACTGCATCATTTTCATTGTATTCTGCACTGTAACCTTCCGGCTTGTGATCTTCCCACTTCCATTCCGGCAGATCTTTCCAGAATCCAACGGTTTTGATACCAGCATCATTTTCCGGGAATATGTACCAAAGGCGATAAGATGCAATTCCCCAGTCGGCTTCTTTCTTGGCACCGCCGTAAATTTTAAAATTCTTGAATGCAGAATTTACAGCACCATTAAAGTTCGTTCCTCTGACCGGTACCACCGTACTTGCACCAAGGAAAAAATCAAAACTTGTAGATCCAAGTTTTACACCACCGATCAACGGCCATCCTGACGGTGCATGCAGACTTCCTTTCACACCACCGTTCATATCCGCATTTACATAGACACTGGTCGGATTCTTATAGCTGTTCATTCCGGAGAACACACTTGCACTTAAGTCTCCCGAAGCCCGGATTACCTTGGAATTCTGTGGAACACTTGCATGGACACTTGCAGCACCAAAAGCTTTCAGACCGGTGTAGTCTGTGCCCTTATAATTGCGCGTTTCTCCCTGAACACCTTCTTCGATGGTAAAATCATCAATCAGATTCAGCTTTTTAAAAATTTTGACCTCATCGCTTTCCAGCTTAAAGTAAGCCGGTCCAAAGGTATAGGTTGCTTTTCCTTCCAGTGTATTCAAAATTTCGCCTTTCCCTGTAATGGAAAGGTTCAACGGCGGAATTGCAAAGAAATCTCCGTTAAGGGAATCTGCCAGATTATTAAATCCACCACCGGCACCGGTTATATTTGCCACTACCACAGGTGGCACCAGTGGCACCTTGGCAACACTTGATCCTGCATAGAAGTAAAGCTTATTTGGCATAAGTGAACCTGTCAGGTTAGATCTCTTCAATTCCAGTTCCGCCTCACTCTCAAAGAGATCAAACACATTCAGTTCCATAGTGAAATGATACCTTGGCTGGAAGGTATCAATTTCGCCTTCCAGACTTGCCATATCCAGTCCAAGCATTTCTGTCGTATCAATTTTTCCGGTTGCACGAATACCGTTTACCTTAAAATCTTTCCCCTGGTAACCATATCCAAGCTCCTGCATGGTAAACTCAGCACCTCTAAAAATCTGAAATTCTGCATTTCCTTCAAAACTGATATTGCCATCCACTTTCACGTTCGCTTTTTCCACACTGATCTCTGTACCCGGAATATTGGTCGTCATCATCGCATCATTCGAATTCGGATCCATCGTCACGATCAGACCATTTTCTCCCGATGCAATCGTAAGATTCTTCTGTGCAGCATCTTTTGGCTGATAAAACTTAAATGTCGGGGTATTCAGATTTACATTGCTTGTCTCAAAACTTCCATCCTTGCCAACAGAAAAACTTCCACCGGCGCCGGTCCAGACTGCAGTAATGGATTTTGACAACGCTGCCACACCGTTTGTAAATACATAGCGGTCATTTTCTTCATGAAAATTTCCACGAATTGCCGCGATCTTTGTTCCGTAAGTCTTTGCATTTGCATCCAGCTCACTTTCACTGGATGCCGGAACTGCCTGATAACCATCCTTATTTTTATAAATACCAAGATGTCTGGCAGACTGACTTACCGTGATCGTATCATTCGGTGTAAATGTATCATCTTTTTCGGTATAGAGATCCCGGTATCCCCAAAGCATGTTACTGTGCTGATATGAAATCTCTTTTCCCATGAGATTCAGGTTGAGTTCCAATGTCACATCGCCACTTTTTGTTGCAGAAAAATACTCCGGCAGTGAATCTGTGTAATCACCTGTTCCATCATGCCCTGACACATAACCTGTATACAGTGAGGAAGTTGCCACAAAAGGATTTGCCCAGGAATATCCTTTTGTAAAAAGTTCTGTGATGCCTTCTCCGGAACTGCCATAGCCGCTATTAGGACTGTGATACCATCCAAAAGATGTTTTTACATGCAGCAGATCTGCCACCACGGCACTCTCTGAATGCTGATAACCGGATTCCGAATTTCCGGTGGCATTGCTCATGTATACAGACGCACCAGTGGAAACATTCTCATGTCCCATTTTATTAAAACCATTCAGTTTCGTACAAAATTGCAGACTCAGATCATCGCCATACGCAAGACCATTTTTGTTCTTATACCCGACATCAACATCTGCTTTTACACCGTAAGTTCTTCCGTCATCTGCATCATCCTCTGTCAGCATACCGGCAGTCGTGTAGCCGGTTGTCTTACCTTCGTCCAGTTTGACGATCCGGTAAGTCGTGGTAACTTCATAAGTACGCTGATATCTCGATGTTACCTGCTTATACGGTTTAAACTCATATTTTACTGTAATACTATTTTTGTCTGCAGTTACACTCCTGCTGGAAACAGATATTTTTTCTGAATTTGCGACAAAATATGGATACTGGTATATTTTTTTGTTAAATACCATGTCATATGCCTCTTTTGCAGATGCTTTTGTTCTTGCAGGCACAGTTACCAGATAACCATCGCCAAAATTTATTTTCGAACTCTGCACAAAATACAGGCGAATATGATCATTCTCGATCCAGGTAACATTATAATTCCGGTATGTTCCTTTATTGTTTGTTACCTCCTCTGTTTCTGAACGAACGGATCCGACAATGGCATATGCATCCATCGGTACAAAACATGCAAGCATACATACCGCAAGCAGTATACTCAAAAATTTCTTTATCATAGACTCATCCCCTTTCTTTCGTGTCGCCATATAAATTCTTTTTCCGGTCAGATTTATATAGCCATATTTTACCAAAGGAACTGATCCTTTCACATGCCCATTTCAGGAGAAAAAAGTGCCTATTGACAAAAAAAGAAAAGATATTGACATCTGATCTCAATATCTTTTCTGTATACTCAAATATTCATAGGTAAAATGGATTATTTTGCTACAATGTTGATGATTCTGCCCGGAACATAGATCTCTTTAATCACATTTCCTGTCAGTTTATCGCCAAGTGCTGCCTTACCTGCTGCGATGGCATCCTCTTTGCTTACGTCAGCCGGAAGTGTAACAACACATTTTGTCTTTCCATTAATCTGTACAGCAAGCTCTTTCTCGTCATCTTTCATAGCATTCTCATCGTATGTCGGCCAAGTCTCATGGAAGACAGAATCCTCATGACCAAGCTGACTCCACAGCTCTTCGCTGATATGTGGTGCAAACGGTGCCATCAGAACAACAAATGTCTCTAATGTCTTTTTATCTACACCGCCTTTTTTCGCCATATCGATGAGTTTGTTATTGTACTCCATAAATCCGGAAATAACGGTATTCAGGCTGAAGCTCTCCAGACGTGTGGTGATATCGTAAACCAGTTTGTTACGAACTTTTACCAGCTCTTTTGTCTCTTTGACATCAGCATCCTTGTTATCCAGAATCAGTTTCCAGAAACGTGTGATGAAACGGTATACACCATCAATTCCTCTGTCATCCCATTCAGAATCCAGTTCTGGCGGTCCTACGAACAGCTCGTAAAGTCGCAGAGAATCACAGCCGTAATCACGAACCAGATCATCCGGTGAGATTACATTTCCTTTCGATTTACTCATCTTGATACCGTTTTTACCGGTGATCATACCCTGGTTGAACAGTTTATGGAACGGTTCGTCAAAGTCGATCACACCGATATCGCACAGGAATTTTGTATAGAATCTGGAGTAAAGCAAATGCAGTACCGCATGCTCAACACCACCGATATACATATCAACCGGCAGATATTTGTCTGCTTTTTCTCTGGAAACCAGTTCTTTCTCATTTTTGTTATCTACATAACGAAGGAAATACCAGGAAGATCCTGCCCACTGCGGCATGGTATTTGTCTCACGTTTTGCAGGTTTTCCACAGCACGGGCAGGTTGTGTTTACCCAGTCTGTGATGTCTGCCAGCGGAGATTCACCGGTACCTGTCGGCTGATAAGACTCAACCTCCGGTAATAACAGCGGAAGTTCTTCTTCCGGAACCGGAACAGGTCCACAATCCGGACAATGAACGATCGGAATCGGCTCGCCCCAGTAACGCTGACGAGAGAATACCCAGTCTCTCAGTTTGTAGTTTGTGGTAGCTTTACCAATGCCTCTCTCCTCGATGATGTGCGGAGCTTCTTTCTTCAGTACAGAAGATTCCATTCCGTTCCACTCGCCGGAGTTGATCATAGTACCTTTTGCTTCGGTATAAGCCTCTGTCATATTCTCGATCTCTTTGCCATCTTTTGCGATAACCTGAATGATCGGAATATTGAATTTGGTTGCGAACTCGAAGTCACGGTCATCATGAGCCGGTACACACATGATCGCACCTGTACCGTAGTCAGCTAATACATAATCAGACAGCCAGATCGGTACTTTTGCACCATTGATCGGGTTGATCGCATAACTTCCGGTAAATACACCTGTTTTCTCTTTGTCCTGCAGACGGTCTACAGAAGATTTCAGAGAAGACTGGTAAATATAATCTTCTACTGCTGCTCTTGTCTCATCGTTTGCAAGCTCTTTTGCCATTGCATGCTCCGGAGCCAGAACAAGGAATGTCGCACCATGTAAGGTATCCGGTCTTGTGGTGTATACAGTGATCTCTTTGTCTGTATCCTCAACTTTGAAGTTAACCTCTGCACCGTGGCTCTTGCCGATCCAGTCCGTCTGCATCTTCTTAACTTTCTCCGGCCAGTCAAGTTTGTCAAGGTCATCTAACAGACGGTCAGCGTATGCTGTGATCTTTAACATCCACTGATTCAGATTTTTCTTGGTAACATCAGCGCCGCAACGCTCACATTTACCATTTACAACTTCTTCATTTGCAAGACCTGTCTTACAGGACGGACACCAGTTGATCGGCATTTCTTTCTGATAAGCAAGACCTGCTTTGAACATTTTTACAAAAATCCACTGCGTCCATTTATAGAAGTTCGGGTCGGTTGTGTTTACTTCCATATCCCAGTCATAAACAGCAGCGATCTCTTTGATCTGACGTTTGATATTTGCAATATTCTCTGCCGTGGATTTCTCCGGATGTACGCCCATCTTGATTGCGTAGTTCTCAGCCGGAAGTCCGAATGCATCCCATCCCATCGGATGAATCAGATAATATCCGTTCAACATTTTATATCTGCTCCATACATCGGAGATAACGTATCCTCTCCAGTGTCCTACATGCAGACCATTACCTGACGGATATGGAAACATATCCAGACAGTAGTATTTCGGTTTCTTACCATCATTTACATTAACCGGGTGTTCTTCCCAGATTTTGCGCCATTTCTGTTCAATCTCTCTGTGATTGTACGGTACAGCCATTTTCATTCCTCCTAACAGATTGTCCCTCTTTCTCTTTCGTGGACATAGTCTGTAGAAATTTTAACACAACCACTGCATTTGTCAAGGTTTCCGCCAATCTAACAGTCAAAAAAGGACAGAAATCCATGATTTATGAACTCTGTCCCTCTGCCTTATTCTTTTTTCGTATTCTGTTATCTCGACGAACCACCATATTACATATAATACATCCCACCATACAGCCAACTGCATTGTGAATCATATCATCCCATTCAAACAATCCTCGCAGGAAAATAAGCTGACTGATCTCAATACAGGCGGACACACAGCTTCCCGTCAGAAACGCCTGCCAAGGATGCACTTTTTTCTTCCTCATCAATGGCAATAACACCCCCATCGGCATCAGCAATATACAATTCAGCAAATCTTCCTGCAACAGGGACTGATCATGGTGGACAATCACTTCCCACCAGGACCAGAACGGAATCAATTCGTATTGTCTGGTTCCTACAGACCTTGTAAAAACGGTAGAACCATATACAATTCCAAGAAATACAAGCAATGCCAATCCTGCTGCCGCCTGCATTTTATTTATTTTTCCACAGCGGACCGCACACATACAGCAAAACAACACTACCACAAAAATAATGCCAAACACCAGGATCTCCTGACCGGACCACATTCTGTTATGTGTTATGAAAATCTGATAAATGTCCAATCACAGTTCCTCCAATAAATATATTTTTTATAAAAAGTCCAACAGTAATGCTACTGCATCATCACCTTGCATTCTCTCTCAGCATTCCATTTGTTGTTCACTTTTTTCAGGAAATTATACTCATGAGTTACTAACACACGAGTTACTTTATTTCATTATAAAGCATCCCTACAAACAAATCTACTTCCAATTTTATCTTCCATCAACTTTTAACTTTATACTCAATCCAAATATCCCAATAACTATTACCAATCACCTTTCACTTTCAAAAACATATATAAAAACCGGAGCATCTCTGCCCCGGTCAAACGATATGTATTTCTAAAATCACGCTATACTATTCCACATTTCTGGAACTCCGTCCTGCACGAAGATTCAAAATTCCACGAACCAGCTCAATCGGCATAATGATCCAGCCAATAAGAACACTTAAGAAAAATTTGAATGTGTATTTAATGATCACAAAGATCCAGCTGCCACCCACAACTACCGGAAAATGTTTATTGATAAATCCCCAGCCAAACGGAATTCCCATTCCCATCAGCATCCAGATCACGATAGCACCTGCATCCGTGATTGAATTCATAATTGCTCCTACTGCTAAACCAATTGCCATCTTAATTACTGTTTTTACTAAATCTCTCATCTTTTTGTTCCTCCTAAAAAATTATGTTTATTATCCTTACACTTACTTATACGAAACGTTTTCAAAAAAAGTTCAAATATATTTTTATTTTTTTAACTGTTTGTTCCAATATCTTCTGTTTAACATTTTATCCAGTCTCATAATCTTGCTCGCTTCCGTTTCCTGAAGATAGCCAATGTTTTCCAGCATTTTTGCGGATTTCGGCGACATAAGTTCAAACATACCCCTCTTTCCAAGATAAACCATCGGGAATACCGGTATATACGGATCATTTGTAAAAACTGCACACAAAATCACTTCTTCATTATTCCCTTTCAGTCTATAATCAGACGTAAATCCAACTGCAAATACATCTTCCGCATCAACGATCGTACTTTCATAACCAGTAGGTGCAAAAAAGGAATCTGTATATGTAGCCCCCATTGTATTACACATCGATGTCCGTGCCACCCGCGCAAGAACATCTACTGCCTCCTCATCCGTCAGCGACCTGTAATTATCACTTGCCTGCTACAATTCGGTTCTGGAAATGCCATCCGTAAGTTGGAACTTTTCAAGCAACACATTTTTATGTTTAACAATTTCTTCCATCTCATCAGAACTATATTCTTTATATCTCACATCCATATAATAATTATATCCCTTGTTCTCGTTTTTCAGTTCATCCCTCCTATCCTGTTCCATTTTCCAGCATGCCTCACACAAATTTCCATTCAGATTGATTCGTTTCTCATAAGTTTTTCCACATTTCTCACATACGTATGTTTTCTTTGAAAATAATCCCATTTTCTTTCTCTTTTGTTTTTCAAATATTTTTAATGGTTGTTTTTGTCCTTACACCTACTTATACGAGCCGAGTTTTAAAAAGGTTCAAATATTTTTAAAAAAATTTATTTTTTTGTACAAAAAAATAGGCAATGGATATTTTGCCTATTTTTTATATTCGCTATCTATACATTTAGACGTTCTATTGCGTCAATAACAATTCTTTATGTGCTTTTTCTATTCCTTCAGCCACAACTTCATCTCAGTCTGAGTTGAGACTCCCACTTCTGCAAGTGGTGAGTAGTAACAAGTATTTCTCAGTGGGAGTTCAATCTCCGACTGAGATAAATGCTCCGCGAGGATGTGCAGTGATTCTGAAAAGAAGATGTCAGCTTGCGCTGACCAGAATCACGCACCAAGTCTCACGTGCGTTCGACTTGAATGTCCATATTTCACAAAGCTTCCAACAACTTTCTGGACGCCTCTACTGAACGACTGACCTCCGTCCAGTCCATGGTACTGATTGCATTTATATATTCCTGCGAAACTTCTTTATTCGGAATAGAAACCGTTTCTGTAACACTGCAATAAGTAAGATATCCCAAATGTACCAGTAATGTCAAAATATCATCTCTGGTAGCAAAGCTAGTCATATCATTCGAAAACGTTCCTGTATTGATCCTGATACTGCCACCCGCAAGCATTTCCACGATTGCCTGCTTCAAACCATCCATATTTATCTTTTCACTACCACACGACAGTCTTTTTTATAACATGCAATTCCATATTTCAAAATCGTACGCATTCCATCTTCCTGTAATCTGGCTTCATACGATTTTTCTTCAATCTGCCCAAGCGCTTTTTTGCATGCCGCATCCAGATTCCCGTCTTCTGCATATTTCACTTCAATCACGATACCCACGCGACAGTCAAATGCCTCAATCAATATATCACTATAACCAATACCAGATTCCACATTGGATTTCACGATCCAATTATCCATAAACCCAAATAGTCCAAGTAAAATACCGTGATAAAAATTCTCTTTTCGTTCCTTTGAAACAGCAGTGTCACGAATACTGATTGTATTCCAAAGATAATCCCCAAAAATCTTTTCTACCTGAGATTCATCTCCCCTTAACATTGCCGCCGCAAAATCATCTAAAGTTGTTTTGTCTCTTCCAACAGAGTCCTTAAACCATTCCCGAATCTGTGTAATAAACAATTCCCGGATTTCCCTGTTTGGAATAGCCAGCCGATAACATCTGCCATCAACTCTGCCTCGCTGAGTCAGATAGCCGGTTGTAAAAAGTACACTCCACAGATTATCAATGGTCTTATCAAGTTCATCATAAGTAAGTTCCTGACGAATTTCTTTTACAATCTCTTCACCGGCAATCAATTGCTCAATTTCAGACTTTGTCTGCATATTTGCTTTATCAATAAACCGACGTACAATGCCATTTCCACTTGTATTTGACCAGTAATCTTCCGGGAATGCGTCTGAATCAACGCGCAAATCCCTACAATGATTGATCACGTCCCAAGGGCAATATACCGAAACATTTCCAAACAAATACCCATCATACCATTGTTTCATCTGCTCATAATGTTCTGAAAGTCCATAATATGCCAGCATTTCCTTCACTTCCTCATCTGTGAAGCCAAAACATTCATCAAATTGAGGACTCATAACCGACAATACATTAAAATTATTTAAACCAGTAAATATACTTTCTTTGGCAATACGCAGACAACCAGTCAAAACGGCAAACTGCAGAAAATCATTTGTTTTCAATGCCAAGCCAAACAATGCGCGAATCAGTGCCACCATTTCCCTGTAATAACCATTCTGGAAAGCCTTGTCCAACGGAACATCGTATTCATCAATCAAAATAACAGTTTTTATCCTATAATGCTTATATAGAAGCTCTGACAATATCTGTAAAGAAGATATAAGGATATCTTCACTCATTACATACTTGCCATCCTGCATAGCAATAATTGCACGGTATATATTTTTGTCTTCCTCTGTCAAATTATCACTATCTAATAAAAACGTAAATCGTCTGGCTTCTTTCCCTACCAAATCACAAAGTCGATATTTTGCACTTTCAAAATTTAATCCTTCTACACTTTTCAGTGAAAGAAAAATTACCGGAAGTTTTCCCATATACTCTTCACATATTTTTTCATTTTGTGAAATATAGAGACCATCAAATAATGTCTTATCTGTTCCAACTTCAAAAAAATACCGAAGCATACTCATATTTAATGTTTTTCCAAAACGCCGTGGTCTGGTAAAAAGATTTACTTTCCCCCACTCTTCCAACAATTGTTCGATTAATTTTGTTTTGTCCACATAGTAAAAGCCTGATTTTCGGATTTCTTCAAAATTTTCTAATCCAATTGGTAGTTTTAATTTTTCAGTCATTTCTGCCCCCTACGTCTTTGTAGTACCAAACGCTTTTTATAAAGTCTGCACTATTTTTATCTTCTTCTAAAAATCATGTACAAAATCTTTTCTGCTTGTTTTGTTGTAGTTTGAAATTCAAGCATTAAGAAATTCTGTCGATCATTTTAGAATAAAGACTGGCTTCCGCCTGTTAAAAAGAAAAATAGAACACTAAATGCTTACACAAAGTTTAGCATTTGTGTTCTATTCCGTCAATGACGATTTCTATATTTATCTGACGGTAAAATATCTCTAATTGAAGTCATTTGCTCCCAAAGCATTATTATGATTTATCAAATTATCCAGCGCAGTAATTATTGTTGTTTTACCTGCATTATTTTTTCCTATAATCAACGTTGTATCCGAAGCAACATCTATCTCGTCACAATCATTTTGTACACTATTCTCCTCAAAATTATCGTTAATATCATCATTGTCTTGATTTAAAACAATTTTGGAACTAATAAATTCCACAATATTTTTCTCTGAAGAAAATTTTCTATAATTTGTCAATTTTAGTCTTTTTAAAAACATTCTCTATTCTCCTTTGCCCATTCAATAAAGATATAACCTTCTTGTCATCTACATAATCAGTACTACTGTCTATCATCTTCCGTAAAGAAGTATTCCAATGTATCCACAAACATATTTGCATCAAACAATTCTTTTATCTGTTCCCTGTTCATCCAAGCAACCTGTGCCACTTCATCCGTTGTAGCATTTCCCAAATCGACTTCTCCTTCATATTCAAACAGCCAAACATCCATAATATCATTAAAGATTTTTCCCTCAATGATTTTTCGTGTCTTTGTAAAAAGCACTTGTCCATTTTCCGGCATTAAATCAACGCCAACCTCTTCCTTTGCCTCACGAATTGCTCCCTGTAAACTATCTTCTCCCTTTACAACCGAACCACCTACACATTCCCACATCAAAGGATATGTTGGCCTATTTGCAGAACGCTGCGAAATAAGGTACTCTCCCTTTGAATTACGAATCCATACATGCACCACCAAATGATATCCATCTATCGGTAGCTGCTCTCCTCTTACATGGTCTTTTCCCAGAAGCTCTCTGTTCTCATTATACAAATCCCATATTTCTGCATCCGGCACATACTCCACAATATCCCCAAAATCTGCATGTAAAGTTTTGCAGATTTTGCTAAGAATCGTTAGGCTCACCTCTTCATCACGGCGAAGCTTTGTCATTGTATTAGGAGCAATTTCTGCCTTCTTACGCAAATCCGATTTGCTCATTTCTTTATCCACTAATAATTTCCATAATCTTTTATAAGATACAGCCATGGTAATTTCTCCTTTTTCTTTTCACGCTATCAAACAAACTTATCTAGCATCTCTACAATCTTTTCTCTTTCGCCACTACCATTAGTCATAAATCTCAGTAATGGAATTTCATACAACTCCATAATATGATTTTTCAACAAATCTCTTGAAGCCTGAACAGTATCCTCTTTATGGTATTCATATCCGTCAACCTCAATCGCCAACACAGGCTTTTTACCAATTCTGTTATAAATCAGAAAATCTAAATGTGTTGCTGGATTCATTGCATACTGACATTCCTGCTCATTTAATAGTTCTGGATTCTTAATCAACATATTCAACGGAAAATGACAAACAACATCCAAGCTTGAATACTTGTTAGCGGAGATAATGTCCTCTATCAATGAATACATCAGGTTTTCCGAATCATATTCTGATACTTTTTTGTGCTTCTGCAAATATACCCTTCTTTCCTCAGTATACTGCTTGTAAAGGTAATCAAAAATCGAATAAATCTTGCTTTCAGTAACCTCAAAATTATTATACTGAATATAATCAATTAAATCTGTTATATTGCGCTCTTTTGATTGCTCATTTCCAGTTACAACCAGCATCAATTTCTTTTTCGCTCTTGATAGAGCAACATTGATTAAATACGGATCATCTGCAAAATCAGATATCTCATCATCCACAGTAGATATAATAATATTCTCTTTTTCCCTCCCCTGGAACTTATGCACCGTAGCCGCATCAATATCTGTAATCTCCTTGCTTAATGCTTCTACCTGATTTTTGTACGGTGCAATAATTCCGGTTTCTTCCGGATTTGAAACATATTTGGGTATAATCTCATTTTTAATAACATCTATCTGGCGCTGACTATAATGGTTACGTTCATGATTTCCCGCTACCGTTTTTACTACCGATAAAACATCCTCTTCACCCTTATCCGTTGTCATAATAATCAATTCACCACGATAGAATTTCTGGTTACAGAAATTTATTATTTTAGGGTGACACCTATAATGTTCCCGTAGCAATGTTTGTGTTACGTTTGGCATAACATCCAAAATGGATTGCAGAAAACTGTTTGTATACTGATATCCTTCACTCACATTAAAACTGTCAAATATAGCTTTTGCTTTTGCCTTTATATCATCTGTAACAACATTAGGAAGTTGCTTGGTATCACCCACAATAACAACATTCCTTGCACAGGACAATGCCAACGCACCAGTTGCAATATCTACCTGTGATGCCTCATCCATGATAAGATAATCATACACCACATCTGAATTCAGACTGTTTCTTGACGAAAATGTTGTACTTAATATAACCGGATACTCAGCCATTACATCGTATGGTTCCTTCCACAAATTATCTTCACTAAAAGTTTTTCTACTACTGTTACCTTCATATTTCCTTGCCAGTTTGTCTTTTAGGACAACCATTGACTGTTTGCATAAATCCTCAAGCAAATTCTTATTAACACTATTTGAATACTTTTCAATATCTGCAATTTCCGCAGACAACTCCGCCTGCTTTGCACGATAATACATTGCCTGAAAGGTTGTAATTATCTTTGAAATATCCTGCTTATAAATACTCCAATCGGTTACTCCATATTTAAATAAAGCTTTTATCTTAAACCAAAATCCTATTGCCGTTTTCTCTTCTGAAATCAACTGGCACTCCTGCCACAATACCATCCATTGCTTTGAAGATAGTTTTTTCTTGAACTTAATACTATCTATATGAACATCTGATTCTTTAACATATTGATTGAAATATTCCTGTTCAGTAACCAACTGTGAAAGTTCCTGCCTTAAACACGCCAGTTTTTCCTGCTTATCAAAAACGCTTTTTAACTGACTGGATTGGTCAGCTATTCCCTTTTGCAAAACACTTGGATCTTCTTGCGTTTTCCATGACGAAAAATCTGGATAAGCGGCGTCCTGATGCTCAACAAATAATTTCTTATTTTTAGAACTTCCTAATGTCGCAGCAACAAAACCCAAATTGTACTTGGGTGATGATAATTTTTCATATACATTTTCTGTTGCCGAATTATTATTGGATACTATCTGCACCGTTTTCCCTTGCATTAATATATTGGCAATAATATTCAATATCGTTTGTGTCTTTCCCGTTCCTGGAGGTCCCTGTATAACACTAATCTGATTCTCCATGGCATTTTTTACAGCCTTATACTGACTGTTATTGCATCCAAATGGGAAAATCGGAATATATTCGCGTTCTGTTCTTTTCCCTTGCAATGATGATGGATTCAAATACTTTGCTAAAGCTACATCACTACCCACAAAAGAAATCTTGTCAAACTTCTTAGACAATAATTTTTCACCAGTCTCTTCATTCTTAAGATTACTCAAACCTGCAATTTGCTTTATATATTCAAATACATTTGATGACTGACTCTGGGCAAGACATGACTCTATAATATGCAAGTCGTTCCGACGATAATCTCTTTCACTACCATCGCCAAAACAAATGTGCCAATAAGACTCACTTTCGCTTCTAAATACATATATTGCATTAACATCAAAGAACTCTCGTCCTTCTCTGCTAATCCGATACATGTTAGGATTCAAAACCTCCGGATCAGTCAACTTTTCCACATTCAAATATGCATACGAGTATGTTTTTCCATTATTGAATTTTACATCCCATTTTTGGGTATTTCTATTGTAACCACATGACATTATTTCGGATGTCTTTATTTCACCCTTGATAATGACCATATAATATCGTGTATTCATCTATTCCTCACTACTTCTTATCCGCACGCTGCTTGCCCTTAAATTCCTTCTGCACATGGCAATGTTCCTGTTTGCCAACCAACTTATCGCCTTCAAAATCCAATTCAATAATATATGGCATCCAATCTATAATTCGCAGAAACTCTTCGCACCCGAAACTATTGTCATAAAAATTCAATATCGTACTAAGGGCAGTACCATGGGTTCCTATAACAATATCTTTATCCGTATTATCTGACAAAATCTCATTCAGTGCCTCTATGTTACGTTTTTGCACCATAGCAATGGACTCTCCACCTTCTTCATGATAATTATGATCAGCCCATCGTTTCTGGAACATTCCGTGATTGTTTCCATCAGGTCCTTTTTCGCGCTCCCTCAATCTCTCATCTGTTATAATCTCTTTTGTGAAAAAATCTGCTGCCTCTGCAATGGTATCCATACTACGTTTATACGGACTACAATAAAACGCATCTATTTTCTTATCCTTCAAAAATTCCAGCACAATTGCAGAATCTTTCTTACCCTCTTCCGTCAAAGGTCTTGTCCTGTCTTCTTCCCATTCGTGTTCCGGCTGTGCGTGACGCACAAAATAAACTCTTGTCATTTGATCAGCTCCATTTCATCTTCCATTTTTACGAATCCATATTTTTCATACAATGGTCGTCCCATCTCTGTCGCCTCTAAAGTAATCTGTGATACGCCCTGTTTCCTTATATCCTTTACCAGTAAATCTAATGTATGAAATGCAATCCCCTGTCTCCGATATGCCGGTGCCGTATACATATTCATAATATAAGCCTTTTTACCTGTTGGATTATGATATGTCGGCATAACCTGATAAAAACTGACACCACCAGCGCCAATAAAGGTTTCGTTATCATACACCAGATATGCCATATGCTCACCTATTTCTAATGCGCTCTTATAATACTCATAGGATTCTTTTTCCACCAATGACATATCCACATCATTCGATAATTTGTTTGCTGCACGAAGAACAATAATTCTAGTTCTTACAAGTTCATCAATGTCTGCTATGGTTGCTTTTTTATATTCATAGTTTTTCGCCATCACATACTACTCCTCTAAATCTGTTAATCTTTTCGTAAAACAAATAATTCTATTTGCTTCCGCAAACCCCATTTTCAAATGAAACTTAAGACTATCTTCATTATCCAACTCACAGTCACTCGCAAACTCAAGGCACCCCTGATCCTTTGCCCAATTCTGACATTCTCCTAACAATTCTTTCGCATAACCTCTTTTTTTATATTCTTCTAAAACAAAAATGCCTTCCAAATATCCTACCGGACTAGAATCAGTTCCCTCTACATAGTCAAACCTTAATCCGCATTGTGCAAATCCAACTATATGTTCCTCTGATATAGCAAGAAAAATAAAATTTTTTCCTTTTCTTATATGTTCGCAAAAAATCTTTGTTAAATCTTCAACTGTGTGTGATTTCCACATTTGAATTGCCAAGCTCACAAGTTGGGGAACATCCTCTAAAGTAGCTTTTCGAATCAATTTTACCACCTATCCTTAACTCTTTCTGAAATATTTGTAAGATACAATAAACCACTTACTCTATCTGGTTACAAAATTCTATAATTTCTTCTTTCCTACAGTCCAAATCTTCCTTATATTCCACTGAGCATAAACCAAGACTGTCACAACACTCAATTTCCATATGTCCATAGAAATGTTCTATGCTTGCGATAATCCTCTCACATTCCCTCATGCCCGGTCCAGTTCTTAATGCGATAACATATCCCTTCTTACCACTACTTATCTTGGCATGCGGTTCATGTGTGTTACACCACGGAGTGCATCTATCAATAAAAACTTTAAATTGTCCCGGTATATCTGCCCAGTATGATGGAGACACAGATATAACTATATCAGCCCATTCATATTGCTCAATTATCCTATCAACATCGTCATTCTGAACACATTTTGCTGTATTATGACAAATTCTACATCCTTTGCAAAATTTTATATCATAATCATCAATACATATGTTTTTAACATCATGTTTCTTTTCCAGACGAGCAGTAACTATATTAACAATTTCTGCTGTTGCTCCATTTCTTACAGGACTACAATTCATTACCAATACTTTCATTTTGACCTCCGCTTTCATGTACCATATTTTTACATGATATCACAGAATCACTACATCATCAATAACAATCGCAATATCTTGCGATTGTTTCCTAGTTTTTCAATATATAAGTCGGCTGTGTAAAGTGAACCGAGGATATGCAGAGGAATCATCTCCCTCTGCCCTTATTCCATATTTTATCTTCCGCCTTACCTTTATCAACATCTCTGTTAACTGCTTCATCGTAAATCCTCTGAAACTCCTCATAAAGCCCATCTCCATCCAGCTTTATTCCAAGTTTTTTCATCACATCCAAGAACAACCTTATGCTGCCACTTACATCAGCAATATCAAATCCAAATATATCAGCCTTAACAGAATCACTGACATTCTCATAACCACCAAGTTCTGATATTCTCCTGACAATCCAGCCAGCTTTGTCCACAGGCTCTTTTTCTTCATGTTCCACCAATTCGCTTTTACCTGTTACATCAGTTATACCTTCGTCCATTCTTGTCACATTCTCATCAGACAGATTGTGAACCTTTGACATTTCTGTTCCTTCTAAATCTATCTGTTGTTTACCGGCAACATTAATTTGCTCCTCTTGTCCATTTCCATCATTATGGCTATTAGCAGGCTGATTCATTACAACAACATTTCTCTCCGACTCAACAACTGCTCCCGCTGTTCTCTCAACTAACATATCCTCTTCCATCCCCGGTATCTCAACATCCCTGTCAGCAACAATCTCCTCTTTCCCCGACACCGCATAATAAGCCGTATACAAATCTTCTTTTATAATGTCATCTGCAAGCTGCAACTGCCTCTTAATTTTCCTTTTCTCCTGCTTCAGCTCATCCAGTTTTTCCTGCACTTCCACATGCCATATCTGATATTTCCTATATTGTGCTTCTGTCTTAATATTCCGTTTCCGGCTTGAGCTTTCTCTGTATATCTCATGCTGTCTGTCCTCAATCTGCTGAATCTTTTCTTCCTGCTCACTTATGAAATCCACAAGATCCACAACACTTTTGATGTCATTATTTACAAGCAGCAGATATTCGTCCTGTAACCGATGAAACCTCTTCAAATCCTCTGCATACTTTGCTCCGCCGACTACAAAGCGCTTCTGCTCTACAATCCTTAACCTGTACAGCTTTGCATAAAACTTCTTCTGGAATGGTGACAGCTTCGCCCTGTGTAATCCTCTGATATCCGACGAATAAAAGTAAGGCTTTGCCATCCAGGGCATATCCACATGATGCCGTAACATATCTTCTGAAAACATCTCGTCCAGCTTTGCCAGTTTATGATAATACCGGAATCCTGGTGCCAGCACCTCCATCCATGCGTCTTTCTTAAATACATATCCAAGTCTTTTCATCAGATATTTAAAATGCTCCACATTCCCGGCTGCATATGCACACATCTTGGCATCCCTGAGAATTATCTCTTTCATGGACATTTCCTTTTCCCACTTGTCCCTGCTGATATTCTTTGGATTCTTGCTGTACTCTGCCGGCATTATGGGAAGTCCAAGTTCATCACAATATTTATTTGTGATAGGCTGGAGATGATTCTTCCAGTTGCTTTTCGGTGAATTGTATTTCTTGCCGGTTGTCATGCTGACACTGTTCCAGATAAGATGTCCATGCATATGCTCTCTGTCTGTGTGGACTGCATACACAGCCTCATAATCATCACTAAGCACATCCTTCGCAAAGTGCTCCAGCACATACATTGCCTGCTCTGCCGTCACTTTTTCTTCCGGTGAAAATGATATGATCACATGATACTCCTGCCTTTTACCCGTCTTATGAAAAATATTCTTTGTCTCTTCCATCTGCTCAAATGCTGTATCCGGCAGGCAGTTAATACCGCCCACCAGTACACATTCTTCTGTCTTATCTGGATTCTGAATATATTCCAAAGCATTCTTTAGGTGTGATGCCGGATTTCTGCCATCTGACTCCTGTATATTTAAGATCTTTGTAATCGCCATACTTCCAGCACCTCCCCGAATGTTTTCTTTACATCATCCAGACTGTTCTGCAATTTATCAATATCGCTGTAATACAATCTCCCCTGTGAATTGCCAAGCTTTACCGCCTGATTAATATTATTTGCAATACCTACTATGATACGGATTGCTTTTGCCCTGTCCTCAGGATAACTTGTATCTATGTTGCCTCCTGTCCGAATTAATTCTCTTATATAGGCACTTGCTGTCATTCCTGTTCGCTTAAGTGCCGCTTTCAGAATATCCATATCTTTCTCTGACAACTTCACCGATATCTTATAATCTTTCCTGTCAGACTTGTATCTTCTCTTTCCATCTGCCATACGTTTTTCCCCTTTCGTAATTTCCAAATTCTGTATCAAACCAATCTCTTTTTATCTGTACCATTGCTTTTTTCATCCTTTCTAAAAGTTCTGCTTATAGGTTTTGCAAGATGCGGAAAAGGTCGGACCTTTTCCCGAAAAAATATAAACGCATCAGCGTTTATATAATTTTTCGTCTTGGCAGGAGCACCTGCACCCTGTATATGATATGTGGTGGTTAATGTACCACCACAATTACTGATATGGTGGCTAAAGTTCCACCTGATTTAAAAGTGGTGGCTCTTTTTGCCATCACTTTGCTGTTTTAGTGGCGTTTTCCGCCACCACTTTTCCATTTTGACGGCACTTTCCGCCACCATAACTTTTTTCTCGCTTATCTGAGTGGTGGCGCTTTTTGCCGTCACTTTGCTGTTTTGACGGCGCTTTTTGCCACCACTTTTGCATTTTGACGGCTCTTTTTGCCTCCACACTTTTTCGGCTCTGATTTGTGCGGGGGCGCTTTTTGCCCCCATTTCCACGTTTTTGGGGCGCTTTTTACCCCCACACTAATGAAACTGCATCACCACATCCATAATAACGATTTCCTCTGCCATCATCCTGGTCTGTGTTCTTAGCTGTAACTGTTCCGTAAAAGAATTGGGATTCTTTGGCTTATGCTTTTTCAGCCACTTAGCCTCAATATCATCAAGCAGCTCGTATGCTGTTTCATTGACTTCATTTGCCCTCTTCTTCAAGCTCCCCAAACCGCACCAGACTTTTATATCTCATTGGATATTCTTCCTTGATATATTTAATCCACATACGCCCATACTTCCCTGCATCTATATCTGCCTGCTCTGTTCCTGCAACAAGCACCGGATAAAAGATTTCATCCCTTTCTTCATATGGGATGCCAAGCTTTTCAAATGTTGTCTTACTCATAACGATTACCGCCTTTCTCATCACTCTGCAGGATATCAAGCACATGCTTTAATGGAACCAGCAGTTCTTCAACATCTATACCTCTGTCAGATTCATCTAACGTCTGTAATTCTTCCAGTATCGTATCAAGATGAACCTGTACTTTCTTTGCCACCTTCATTCCACCAACAACCCTGATTTCATGCTTCAGCAGACATTGGATGATATAATCCTGTTTTGAAAGTCCACTGAGTGAAACCTTCACATTCAGCTCCTGTGCTTCCTCCGGTGACATCCGAAATGCTACCACAACATTTCTCCATCTGTTCTTGGCATCCAGCCTTTTCTCGCTCATAATAATCTGCTCCTTCCGATATAAAATCTATTCTTTTAATTTCTGATTCATATATCCTGCAAAACTTGTACCGGCATTATCAGACTGCCTTGTACTTATCAATGCTTATAATTTTTTCCGCAACCGCATCCATATCAAGCATAGGTGCTGTTTCCTCTGCCTGCATAACATCTATATCTCCATCCTGCTCTTCACAATTCTCAAAGCTTGCATTGACAGCATCAAGTCTGTCTGCCATTGCCACCTGCTTTGACGGAAACAGATGTGAATAACGATATGTGATATCAATACTCTCATGACCAACCCTGTCAGCTATTGCAACTGCGGAAAACCCGAGGTCAATCAGATGTGAAATGTGCGAATGCCTTAGATCATGGATTCTGATTTTCTTCACACCGGATAATTTGCATCCACGCTCCATCTCATGATGAAGGAAGCTCTTTGTTACCAGGAAAATCCTGGCTGTTGATGTCTGGTCATATAACATTGCAAAATATTCCTGCATTTCTTCTGCAAGGAACTTCGGCAGCTTGATTGTCCTGTTGCTCTTAGGTGTTTTCGGAGTTGTAATAACATCCTGTCCCTGCAGCCGCTGATACGATTTATTTATTCTGACTGTGTTCTTTTCAAAGTCAAAATCTTCCATTGTAAGAGCAAGCAGTTCACCTAATCTCATTCCCGTCCAGTACAGCATTTCAAATGCATAAAATGAAACCGGCTTGTCAATCACCGCTTCTGAAAACTTCTTATATTCCTCAGTTGTCCAGAAAAGCATTTCCTTCTTTTCTTCCCTGCCCATATTTCCAGCCTGTCTTGCCGGATTTGATTTCAGATTATAAAACCTGCACGCATGGTTGAATATCGCACTTAAGATGTTGTGCATTGTCTTCTTGTAAGTCTGGGAATAACTCTTCCCATTCTCATTACGGAATGCAACCATCTCATTCTGCCACTTGCGTACATCTCCCGGTGTAATCTCATTCATCTTAAGATTCTTAAAATATGGAAGTATCTTTGTATCCACAATGTGTTCTTTGGTAAGCCATGTGTTGAGTTTGACATAATTTTTCACATCCTCTGTATACAGCTTCCAGAACTCTCCAAATGTCATATCCAGATTGTTCTCCTGCCGTATTTTGTAATTACGCTCATAATCCAACGCTTCTCTTTTTGTTACAAATCCTCTCTTCTTTATCTGTTTATTTTCCCCGGTCCAGTCCTTACAATAGAATTTGACGAACC
>OLNI01000501.1_pt1 | contig 34000 bp, 28 predicted proteins | sample 1672921 | NCBI WGS metagenome assembly OLNI01 (sample SAMEA3136737, study PRJEB25190) | human gut metagenome | biome: human gut; feature: human-associated habitat; material: faeces | place: Austria | collected 2013 | reverse complement strand
CCAGCCCGAAAGAATTTACGGACTGGCTGTATCAGCAGAGTAATGTAATTGTTGAATTGTGTGAAATATAGCTATAGAATAATCCATTTTCCTTTTTGGCTGGAACCTTCTCTTTTTATAATTCCAGATTTTTTCATAGATTCCATATAATACTTAACTGTACTATACTTTTCGCCAATGACATCTGCAATCTTTTTCTGAGACAACGATGGTTCCTCTTGAATCACTTTCAAGATGCGTGTAACTATGGAGTTATCGTTACCTTGGTTAGCTCGGTCAGTAGCTTGGTTAGTATCTTGGTCAGTGCTACTAACCAAGCTCTTGAACATAACCATAATGTCCTCACGTTTAATCGTATATTCCGGCATAGGATTTCCGGCTTCTTTGCAGCTATCCTTGATTTTTTCAATTCCACGTCCCCACGCTTCGATAAAACCAGCTCTAAAAAATGTATTGGCAATCAGAGGATTATACGGTCTTGACCGATGTTTCCCCATTAAATCATTAATTGTCCAATCTTCCGGGAAAATACAATCATTCGCAATATAAATCCGATCTGCATACACACTGATTTGAATTGGAATTAATGCTCCATAAAATTTGTGTGCAATCGCATTAAAAACAGCTTCCCTAATTGCTTCTTTCGGAAAAGGGTAGGTTTCCACTCTTGTTACTCCTTGATACGAAATATCTGCCTTTAAATATTTCGTAAAAATGAGATCAACCACTTTATCTGCCTGTGAAATTAGTGAACCGTGAATTTCATCCTGATAACGCAGTTCTGAATCCGATTCAAAATAACCAATCTTGATGTATGCTCCCGGTATCCATTTTTCCGGATTATGATGGAATAACAAAATAGCTGCTCTTTTCAAATGACTATTTTCAAGCAAGTTCAAACTGTCCAGTAGCTGTTCATTCGTGGCATCAATATCTTTCTTGTCCATTCGTTTGCTGCGTACTGCCTGTTCCCGGAAAATATCGAAACTGTCATTTCTTAAATCTTGTATAGTTACTCCTTGAACCGGCACACTGTCCCACGTAATTCCTGTTTTCTGTAACAGAAACTGATTTAATGCCTGTCCCTTTAACTGCTGCTTGGTGCTACCGCTCCGATAATGATATTCACCCTTGTAATTGACGGGATAACTATTCGAATTCACGCAAATTTCAATGTAGTCTTTTCCATCTTCAGTCAGCAAATTAACATCTACAATAATACCAAGAACATCCCGAACTTTATTCGGAATATCTTCCAGTAATTTTTTACTGTCCTGAACGCCGATCACCGTGCCGTCATCATTTGTGCCAATATAAATCTTGCCACCCTGTGCATTGGCAAAACCGCATATCCACTTAAGATACTCATCTCGCCAAGACTCTTTCCATTCTATATTTTGACTTTCTGCCACGCAATCACTCCTCTTTGTTTTTTCGGTATTTTAATCGCATTGAAGATTTTGATAAAGCCATTATACACTAAATATCTTTTCCGTAATGCGCCGGTTCCTCTGCCACCATAGATAGTGTTGGTTCTGTATCATAAAGATATGTAACCTTATCCGATTCTTTTGAAACCTCTGGGCTAACCAGTCCAAAGTATTTCTCAAAGAACCCTTTTAGTTTTTCAATAACTGTCTGTTTCTTCTTATCACGAGAACCTCCACCTCCGAAACGGGAAACGGGCGGCATCAGTCGATCAACATCTGTGCCGGTGGTTTTGAGTACGCCATCACGGAAAGCGTTCTCCACAAACTTTCTCGTTTCTTCCGGTTTCAATTTTTCTTCAGTGATCAAAGTCTGAATATCGGTCTCTCTCTGCTCTCTGACAAAACACTGCCAGTCAGTATTGACATCGGTATTTGTGTTGATAGTAGCAATAAAGTTTTCAATCAGTTCCTTTTTAGATCTAAGCTGCAAGCTGGATTTGATTGCTTTATCAATCGCAACAAGGATTTCCTTATCCTCACAGTTTCCATCGTGATACTTCCCAACCAGCATCAGGATATAATCAATGTTGACTTCCACCTGTTTGACAAGCTCCATTTCAAAGACAACATCATCCATAATGCTTTCCTTGCTTCCCGGTTTCGGTTTGATTTCCTCGTACACATCATGGTATGTGCCTGTGTAGTCTTGGAAATCAATCGGAGATAGGATTTCATTTCCGGCAAAGCGGTCAAAGGCAGCAAGGATATTTCTCAAACGGAGAATGTTGCCAAACAGGACAATAAAATCTTTCTTGTTTTGCTCTCCGACAATCGGCTGTCCCAAAGGATATTTCTGCAACAGTTCGGCAATTCGTTCCTCATAACCTTTCTGCTCGCGACCTTTATCATCGACACAACCGTAGTAATAATCCTCATAAGATTTCAAGAGGACAATACCGTTTGCTTCCTTGTCTCCGAACAATGCAATCGCATCGTTGGTAGCTTCTTCAAGATCACGGAAGCAGACAATATTACCAAAGGACTTGACTGAATTGAGGATACGGTTCGTTCTGGAAAATGCCTGTATCAGACCATGCATTTTCAAGTTCTTATCTACCCAAAGGGTGTTAAGTGTTGTTGCATCGAAGCCCGTCAAGAACATGTTGACTACAATCAGCAAATCGACTTCACGCTTCTTAACCTTATCGGAAAGGTCTTTGTAGTAATCTTGGAAACCCTTGCTTGATGTATCAAAATTGGTTTTGAAAATCTTGTTGTAGTCTTTAATTGCCATATCCAGAAAGTCACGGGAACTCTGGTCAAGGTCATCGGTGTCAAAACTTTCATCGTCCAGAATACCATCGGCACTATCCGCTTCATTTGGAGCGAATGAGAAGATAGTGGCAATGGTCAAATCTCTGTGCCGTTCTGCAATCTGTTTTTTAAGCTCCAGGTAATACTTTTTGCAGACAGGAATAGAGCTGACGGCGAACATAGAGTTAAAGCCGTTTACTCGCTGACCTTTCAGACTATAGTAGGAATTTCGCATGGTTTTTTGGTCGAAGTGTTCCAGAATGTACTTCACAACCTCTGTGATACGCTCCGGCGAACTCAATGCTTCCTCGGTATCAATAGCGGCAACCTGCTTGTCCTGCTTTTCATCCTTCTGCTTGACCGTGTTAATATAGTCGATGCGGAACGGCAGCACATTTCCATCATTGATTGCATCCACAATAGTGTAGGTATGGAGCTTCGCACCAAAAGCCTGCTCTGTGGTTCGGAGATTCGGATTTCCACCTGTTCCGGCATTGACTGCGAAAATCGGTGTGCCAGTAAATCCAAAGATATGATAGTTCTTGAAATACTTTTCCACCTTGATTGTCTTTTCGCCCTTTTTGATTTGCCCTCCGACAATTCGGGTGTGCATGTCTCCAAACTGGCTGCGGTGGCACTCGTCAAACACAAGAACAATATGCTTGTTACGGATAGGGTGGTTCGGATTTTTCGTAATGAACACATCCAATTTTTGAATGGTCGTTACGATAATTCGGGAGGTGCTGTCCTCAAGCTGTCTTTGCAAAACAGCGGTACTCTTGTTTCCGTTGGCAGCACCTTTTTCAAAGCGGTCATATTCCTTAATGGTCTGATAGTCCAAGTCCTTACGATCAACCACAAACAGAACCTTTTCGATATACGTCAGTCCTGTCGCAAGCTGGGCTGTCTTAAAGGAAGTCAATGTCTTACCGCTTCCTGTGGTGTGCCAGATATATCCTCCGGCTTCGATTGTTCCTGTTTTCTTGTAGTTGGTGGACACTTCAATCCTGTTCAAAATACGCTCGGTTGCCACAATCTGATAAGGTCGCATAACGAGCAACAATTCCTCAGAAGTGAACACGCAATATTTTGTCAAGATGTTCAAAATGGTGTGCTTCGCAAAGAATGTCTTTGTGAAGTCCACAAGGTCGGGAATGACCTTGTTATTGCCGTCTGCCCAATAGGAAGTGAACTCAAAACTGTTAGAAGTTTTCTTGCTGTGCTTCTTGGAAGAATTTTCATTTTCCTTGATGTGACTTGCTCTGGTAGTGTTAGAATAGTACTTTGTAAATGTGCCGTTGGAGATTACAAAAATCTGCACATACTCATAAAGTCCACAACCAGCCCAAAAGCTATCACGCTGATAGCGGTTGATCTGATTGAATGCTTCCTTGATTGCCACTCCACGGCGTTTTAATTCCACATGAACTAGCGGCAGACCGTTCACCAGAATGGTAACATCATATCGGGTATCATGTTTTCCGGCTGTTTCCTCATACTGGTTGATAACTTGCAGTCGGTTATTGTGGATGTTCTTTTTGTCAATCAGGGAGATGTTCATGGTAGTCCCGTCCTCACGGGTCAGGTTCTGCACATAATCTTCCTGAATTTTTCGGGTCTTTTCCACGATGTCCTCATTGGCATTGGCAATCTTGCTTTTGAAAAAGCTGTCCCATTCCTTATCCGTAAACTGATAGTTGTTCAACAATTCTAACTGTCTGCGGAGATTGGCAATGAGTGCATCGGGGCTGTGGATCGTCACATACTCATATCCCTGTTCTCCGAGCATTTTGATAAATGCCGCTTCCAAAGCTGCTTCACTCTGGTAGGCATCAGAGCGTTTGGTTTGTGGCTCATATTCGGTCACAACAGTGCTTTCATTGGTCGAAAGCACAATGTTATATGTACTCACGATTTCACGCTCCTTTCATTAAGAATCTAGAATTTCTTCTATCATCGGCTCAACCCCGACATTTTTAATATCGTCAATCATATGTTGTGCGGAGAAGCGATTAACATCTCTGGCTACAAAACGCAAAATATTTGCTGCGGTTTCATTCACCACATAGGAAAATCCACCACACAGAATTTGGTACGCAAAAGATGCAAATGGGTCATAGGCAACAAAAGACCTCCCACAAACTTCCCGATACGACTTATCCACACTCTGAATGACGTATTGAGCGTGATCTTCACTCTTTCTCATAAATGCCAGTAACACGTCAACAAATCCCTTTTTCTCATGGAGAATTGATGTGGATATTTTCTCTGCACTCAAATCATATATATAGCTTTCAATTTCGTCATCAAAAACTTTCCTTGTGATTTTTTCGTCTATACGTGTTTGGTTTTCAGCTTGTTGCTTATAGGATACCGCTTTCTCAAAAAAGATGGATAGCTGCCCTGCATCAGCATAACGATATGCTGCATCTGAATTTGTGGCTTTTTCTGCAATGTTTCTGTAAATATGGTGTGAATTTCTTGGGTCGCCCGTCATAATGAAATTTATAACACGACCAAGGGAATACACATCACTACGTTTATCCCCATCTTTAAGCATCATAAACTGTTCCGGTGCACAGTAATAGAATTGTCCTACTGCGTTGGTGTGCATTGTTTGGTGAGAGGTAAAGACATTCAAGTCTTTTCCCAATCCGAAATCTGCGATTTTGATCATTCCAGAAATAATAAAGATATTATTCGCACTTATATCTCTATGAATAATGTCACGTTTGTGTACTTCCGTCATAATATAAAGGATTTGGCGAATACAATTCAACTTTATATCATCGGATAAATCGAATGATTTAACATATTTATCAAGCGTCGTCTCCGCATATTCCATTGTATAGGAACTATTACCTTCATCGAACGTATAAACTTGAATAATTCCAGACGCATCTTGCAGTGATTTTGTGATGTTGTATTCTCTTTTGAAACGACTTCTGATACCTGTATCCGTCAAATAGTCGTCCTTTAACTTCTTCACTACGAATCCTGTGGACTTTTGCCGATATACATTCGCAAAACCGCCATTTCCGATTGGCTCTAAATCGTCGTTTTCCCTGACAAGATGATAGCGTCCATTGCTTCGAGTTATCTTACACAAATCTCTATGGATAATACGATTGAATTCGGCATATATAGTCTCAATTTTTTCGGCAGCCTCGACTTCTGATAACGATTGTTCTTGCATTAAGTAACTTTTGCCAAGAACAATATTGAAGAACTTGTCAATTTGATGGCTGTTGATTAAATCTACAAGTTTATCGTGGACGTACGCCCACCTTGACGGAAAGCCAGAACGATAGACATCTTTCGTTCCAAAGTTAGAGTTAAAGAACTCTACCAGTTTATATCCTTGCTTATATGTGTAAAAGTCCGCCGTATCACCACAGAAAATGTTTGAAATTTCTTTTAATGAATCTGAACTGAGCATGGTACTCCTTTCTATTTAGCTGGCTCAAAAGTCAGTAGCTTATCACGATAGTATTCGTATTGCTTCGTCCTCGCTTCAATCTCTGCTGGTAAGCCGGAAGAAATGTCATTGCAGAGGGTATCAAAGCGGTCAAGTATGCCTACGATACGCTCCTGTTCCTTGATAGCAGGAAGCGGAATCGGTATTGTGTTAAGGTTCTTCTGGTTCAGCTTCGGTTGTGCTCCACCAGAAATAAATTGTGAAAGGTCGATAGCGTTCAAGTAAAACTCGACATATCTTCTCGTTGCATAACAATCAAACTCCAAAACATGAGCATGGTTATTTACCCAATTCTTGCCCGATATAGAGAACGCAATCGGTGTGCTTCGTGCCACCAAATTGTTTCCATCCTCGGAAACAAGCAGATAATCTCCATCAAAGATATAACCACTCACATAATCAACAATGCCGGATGCACCGTAGTACGGGTACTCGCCAGCTTCACGGTTGCCACTTGTGATAGGCTTTCTCTTACTGTCATGGTTTTCAGAAATCATGTTCAGCGTAATAGAAATAAAACCAAAAACATATTGACAAAGCAGAATCAAGCCATTAAGCTCGTCTGTCTGTCTGTCTGTCTGTCTGTCTGTCTGTCTGTCTGTCTGTCTGTCTGTCAAGATTGTCTTGCCAGTTGCGGCATAAGTCAAGAGAGCATCACGATAGAACTCGTATTGCTTCTGCCTTGCTTCAATCTCCGCAGGGAGACCGATTTTGAGATCTGAGCAGATAGCATCGAAATTGTCCAGAACATATACAAGGCGTCTCTGAACATCAAGTGCAGGAATGGGAATTTCAAGGGACAATACCAAAGATGAGTTCAAATCGCCTCTTGCTCCTTGCTTTCTGCTAAGGAGTTCATCATACTTGTTGTAAATGCAGTAGTAGATGTATCTATACAAGGCTTTGCTCTCATCAATCTCCAAATTCAGACAATGCTGATTGGTGGTTGCTTTTATCTTGTTAATAGCACATCTTCCAGCAGTAGCACCAGAAATTGCAACAATCACGCAATTCTCCGGTATCCACTTTACTGCGGTCTCTGCAACTGCTTTTTCAGTTATATAGCTATCCACTTCAGTAATTTCATTAAAGCGAACATCCTGCGTCCTTATCCATGGAATAGTACCGTTCTCATAGTAGCCAGAATTTCCTTTAGTAGGAGTAGAGCCAGAACAGCTCTTTTTGACAACAGTACGGAGCTGGACGATGGGAATATCAGCACCATTGAAGGTCAGTAGCTTATTCCTATAATAATTATATTGTTTTTGTCGCGCTGTAAGCTCTGCTGTAAGCTCTGCTGTAAGCTCTGCTGTAAGCTCGGTGAAATTGTCCAGAATCCGGACAATTTCACGCTGGACAGGCAGAGGGGGGACGGGGATATCAAATTGCTCGATTGATGCCCTTGACAATCTCGGAATACTGGCTTTCCGAACTCTTGATTTGATTTGCGGTTGAAGTCTTAAAAGTGCGTGATATAAGTATCTGCTGGAGATATCTTCGCCACATACCATTGGATAGCAATCGTCAGCAGCCCAGAACTTTACGGTGCTGAAGCCAATTTCACCAGCTGCACCTGCTCCAATCATGAAAGCAGTATTTTCTGGATAATTGTAATCAGAATGGTATCCGAGAGGGGTCATGCTATTTTGGAACACAGGATAACCACGGTCTGCTGAAAGCTGTTCTCGAACCAACCTCTTACCACGTTCAATTGAAACCACCGCTCCTATTTTTTTATATTCCACCCCATCAGAGCAATGCTCCTGAATCAATTCGTCAAGTTTAGTCATCTTCTCACCTTCGTTAGACGCAAGCTGTCTTTCATTTTATCAAGTACTTTTTTGCAAGCAATCTCGCTATACAGATGTTCGAGTCTATTCCGTAATTCAAATAGTCCGATACTTTCAGCCATTTTCTTGCACTTCTCTTCATAGTCATCAAGATAAAGTGGTATTCCGTCTCTTTCTTCCTGCTCTTTCAACTTTGAAATATACACTTGTTGCTGATACATTGCTTTAAGCAAATCCGCAAATGACGAGACAAATTCTCCGGCTATCACGGCGGCATCACCGTCATATACCATTGCGATTTCGATTGCGGCGTTTTTTAACCGCTCATATTTTGTAAGCAGGATCTTCTGTTCTTTCTGGTGCAAAGGATTAGAAACCGCAAGCATCATTTCTTCTAAATCAACGCAGTTGGTCAGCCACAAAAATATCAGGTCATTTGTGTGGTAAAAGGTTGTCTCGTCTTTAAGATACAGCTTATTTGTATCATATAAAGAGTAGATCATATTAAACTCAAGATAGCGGGATAGCCGCCGATCAAATAATTGTTGTTTGTTGCTCAATGCAATCTGCCTGTTTGTTTGAAACAGAGCAGCCAATGCAATAATTATTGAGACTACAGAAATGAAAATGCTGATTATTTCTGAATAACTCATCCCTCAATCTCCCCAATAATCCGATCAATCTCTTCTCGCAGCTTCTGCTCCCGGGCGACGATTTGCTCAATTTCGGCGTTGAGTTTCCGAATGTCAATCACTTCCCGGGTGTCCTCGGCTTCCACATAGGTGCTGACAGACAGGTTATAGTCCTGCTCCTTGATTTCTTCAAAAGGCACACAACGGGCAAAGTAATCCGTATTCTCCCGGGATGCAAAGGCATCCACAATTTTGCGGATGTTTTCCTCGGTCAGCTTATTGTTATTGGTGACCTTTACAAACTCCTTGGAGGCATCGATGAACAGGGTCTGGTTGTCCCGCTTGTTCTTTTTCAGCACCATGATGCAGGTGGCGATGGATGTGCCATAGAACAGATTGCTGGGCAGCTGGATCACGCAGTCAATGAAGTTGTTGTCAATCAGATACTGGCGGATCTTCTTCTCAGCTCCGCCACGGTACATGATGCCGGGGAAGCAGACAATCGCCGCAGTTCCGTTGGTGGCAAGCCATGCCAGAGAGTGCATGATAAAGGCAAGGTCAGCTTTTGACTTCGGTGCAAGCACCCCGGCAGGAGAGAAACGAGGGTCATTTATCAAAACAGGATTGTCATCGCCCTCCCACTTAATAGAGTAAGGGGGATTTGAAACAATAACCTCAAACGGTTCATCGTCCCAATGCTGCGGAGACAACAAAGTATCTTCGTGGGCAATGTCAAACTTGTCAAAATCAATGTCATGCAGGAACATATTGATGCGGCAAAGGTTGTATGTAGTCAGGTTGATTTCCTGACCGTAAAATCCCTGACGGACATTCTCTTTGCCAAGAATTTTCGCCGCTTTCAGAAGCAGAGAACCAGAACCACAAGCAGGGTCATAAACCTTGTTGACCTCTGTTTTCCCAGCAACAGCCATACGAGTCAGAAGCTCGGAAACCTCTTGGGGAGTGAAGAACTCACCGCCGCTTTTTCCGGCGTTGGATGCGTACATACTCATAAGGTATTCGTAAGCATCGCCAAAGGCATCAATGGAATTATCCTTGTAGTTTCCCAAGCCCATGTTTGCAACGCCCTCGATCAGCTTCACGAGGTTTGCATTACGCTTTGCAACGGTGGTTCCCAGCTTGTTGCTGTTGACGTCAATATCATCAAACAATCCCGCAAAATTATCTTCGCTTTCGCTGCCCTTTGCTGATTCCTCAATGTGGTTAAAGGCAGCTTCCAAAGTCATATTCAGATTTTCGTCATTTGCGGCTCTCTTTCTGACATTGCAGAAAAGCTCGCTGGGCAGAATGAAGAATCCCTTCGTTTTAACCAAGTCCTCGCGAGCCTGTTCAGCATCTTCATCGGACAACTGTGCATAATCAAAGCCCACTTCTCCGGCTTCAATCTCGCCCTCGTTGATGTAATTTGTTAGGTTTTCAGATATATAGCGATAGAACATCATACCCAGCACATAGGACTTGAAATCCCATCCGTCCACGCTTCCACGCAGTTCATCGGCAATCGCCCATATCGCCCGATGGAGTTCATCACGCTCTTGTTCTTTTCTTATATCAGCCATTTTCTTTCTCCTTTTCATCGGGAATAAAGTCCAGAATATCATCCACCTTGCAATCAAGAGCAAAACATATCTTTTCGATACTATCCAAAGATACATACTGGTCACGCCTTAGTCGGGTTAGAATATTAGCACTAAATCCAGCTTTCTCCGTCAATGCGGCGGTCGGGATGCCCCGGTCTATCAGCAAGTGAAATAGTTTTTTATATGTTACAGCCATATAGTCCTCCTTGCCATGATAATCACTCATGATAGTATATCACGAAAATGTGAAAATTTCAATTCATCGTTATAGATATTTAAATCGGAATAGTGTAAGAAAAAAGCCTGATGCAGTAGTTATTACTTACATCAAGCCTTTATATCTTTTGCAGTTCTGTATAAGCGTGGGTTCGTCATATTTGGTGTGGTATCTTTAACTATGGGAAACTCCGGTTTCCCATTTGGAAACAGCAGCTTTGGATACTCCTAAATATGCAGCCAGTTCATCCTGGGTAATCCCACGTTTATGACGGTTTCCCACCAGAACACGGCCAAGCCTGATTTCCTTCATCAGCTCCACCTCCTGACTGTATTATAAAAAATCACCAACCGGAAAACAATGGAGTATCAATTAATCTTTGTTAAAAAAATCAACCTGCAGGAAACCTGTCATAAAACTGATAACACGCTGTAAACGGACAAATGCCAGATTAAGTATTATAAAACCCGTAATGTGCGGACATAAAAAACATTAAACTCTCTATATACATCTTGCAAAGACAAACCAGAAAGGCTTTTGTACATCTGTTTAAATTTGCTCATTTACAGTTATTTTACTGACAATCCCTTGGCAAACCCCAAAAACAGGATTATACTAACTATAGTACAGATGTTTGAAACGTTAAAAGTCTATTTTATTTTTATCAAATGAGGTAAATGGATGATGGAAAAATTCAGACGTATTTTTGTGATTGTTGCGGATTCTCTGGGAGTTGGAGCCATGCCGGATTCCCCGGCTTTCGGAGATGTGGGTGTAAATACTCTGGGACATATTTCTCAGACTGCAGACTCCTTCCATATTCCCACTTTGCAGAAGCTGGGTCTTGCAAACATTACCCCTTTGAAGCAGGTTCCTCCTGCCTCTGCCCCTCTGGCTTACTACGGAAAGCTCTGTGAAAAAAGCAACGGCAAGGACACCATGACCGGGCACTGGGAAATGATGGGGCTGGAAGTCACCAGACCTTTCAAAACCTTCACAGAAACCGGCTTTCCTCCGGAGCTTATCAGGGAACTTGAAAAACGAACTGGCCGCACAGTCATCGGGAATAAAAGCGCCAGCGGAACTGAGATCCTGGATGAACTTGCAGAAGAAGAAATTGCCACAGGTCATATGATCGTTTACACTTCTGCGGATTCCGTTATGCAGATCTGCGGAAATGAAGAAACCTTTGGTCTTGATGAGCTGTATCGCTGCTGTGAGATCGCCAGAGAACTGACTATGAAGGAAGAATGGCGGGTAGGTCGGGTCATTGCCCGCCCCTATACGGGCAAAAAGAAAGGTGAATTTAAGCGTACCAGCAACCGCCACGACTATGCGCTGAAGCCCTTTGGCAAAACAGCTTTGGATGCGCTGAAGGCCTCCGGACTGGATGTGATCTCGGTAGGAAAAATCAGGGATATTTTTGACGGTCAGGGAATCACTGACTCCCACAAGTCAAAAAGTTCTGTACACGGTATGGAACAGACCCTTGAAATTGCTCAGACAGATTTCCACGGTCTCTGCTTCGTGAACCTGGTGGATTTTGATGCTCTCTGGGGACACAGAAGAGATCCCGAAGGCTATGCCCGGGAAATTGAGAAATTTGACGTAAACCTTGGCAGGCTTCTGGATTTAATGAAAAAGGACGATCTTCTGATCATCACAGCAGATCACGGCAACGATCCCACCTACACAGGAACAGACCATACCCGTGAAAAGGTTCCCTTCCTGGCTTACTCTCCCTCTATGAAAGGCGGGGCTGAAATTCCGGAACAGGAAACCTTTGCGGTGGTAGGCGCAACTATAGCAGTTAATTTCGGAGTAAAAATGCCGGAAGGAACTATTGGAAGCTCTCTTTTAAGCTTATTAAAGTAACCTTTTCAGATAATAATTTTACTGTTCAATTGAATAGGGATCAATTAGATTTATTTACTCAGTGGATTTATTTAACAGACAATCAGAAAAAGTTGATTTATCAACTGATTAAAGAAAAGAAATGAAATAATATATTATCGGCTACCTTCTTTCAGCTATCAGAAGAACTGCTGAACCCGTAATGTATCTAATACTTACAATTTTTAACTCTATAATCAAGGCACAGGACCTAATCCTGTGCCTTAAAATATCTCTCCCCATCATCTGACATGGAATTATTTTTTATTTATCCTCTGCTCCGTCATCTTTGGCTGCTCTTGCCTCGATCTCCTTTTTCTGGATATCTGCCGGAGCCTGCTCATAGCGGGCAAATTCATAGGAGAAGTCTCCGCTTCCGCCTGTCATGGAACGAAGATCTGTGGAATATCCGTAAATCTCAAGCATTGGGATATCTGCCTCAATTACAGTATTTCCATCATGATCCGGATTCATTCCCAGAACACGGCCGCGGCGCTTGTTCAGATCGCCCATAACGTCTCCGGTGTATTTATCCGGAACCGTTACCTTCATGCTGACGATGGGCTCAAGAAGAACCGGAGAAGCATCCATAAATCCTTTCTTAAACGCAAGGATCGTAGCCATCTTAAATGCCATCTCTGAAGAGTCAACCGGATGATAGGAACCGTCATAAAGAGTTGCTTTCACACCAACAACCGGATAGGAAGCAAGAGGTCCTTTCAGAACACATTCCTGAAGTCCTTTTTCCACTGCCGGGAAGTAGTTCTTCGGAACAGCTCCGCCTACAACTACCTGCTCGAACTCATATGGTGTTTCCAGATCACCGGAAGGTGCAAAACGCATTTTAACATGACCATACTGTCCGTGTCCGCCGGACTGTTTTTTGTGCTTTCCTTCCACATCAGAATTCTTGCGGATCGTCTCACGGAACGGAACCTTTGGTTTGGAAAGCTCAATGTCAACCTTATAACGGTCTTTCAGTTTATTTACAATAATATCAAGATGCTGATCGCCCATACCGTAAAGAAGTGTCTGTCTGTTGGCAGAATCATTTTCTGCACGGAGAGTCTTATCCTCACTTGTCATTTTTGCAAGAGCCTGAGAAATTTTATCCTCATCGCCCTTCTTAACTGCTTTATATCTCTTGCAGGTATAAGGAGTAGAGATCACAGCCTTCGGATAAAGAACCGGTGCAGTCTTGGTAGCAAGGCTGTCGCCTGTCTGTACGCTGTTCAGCTTGGCAATGGCACCGATGTCACCTGCATGAAGTTCCGGAACCTCATAAGGCTTGGAGCCTTCCAGAACATACAGCTTATTCAGGCGCTCTTCCTCTCCTTTTTCTACATTGAGAAGTGTATCATCGGATTTGATAACACCGGAAGCAACCTTGATAAAGGAATATTTGCCGATAAACGGGTCAACAATGGTTTTCCATACATATGCGGATTTCGCTTTGGCAAAATCATAATTTGCCTCAAAGATCTCATTTGTCTTCTGGGAAATTCCGTTGCAGGAACGTTTATCCGGGCTTGGGAAATATCCGCAGATATCATCCAGAAGGTTGGATACGCCTCTTAAGCTTACGGGAGCGCCCATGCATACCGGAACAATGCTTCCGTCCTGTACATTTGTTGCAAGAGCTGCAGAAACCTCTGTTACAGAGAACTCATCGCCCTCAAAATAACGATCCATAAATTCTTCGCTTGTCTCTGCCACAGATTCCATAAGAATGTCATGATATTTTTCCAGATATTCATTCAGATATTCCGGAATCTCACATTCCTGCTTGCCGCCTCGGTCGATATATTTTCTTCCGGCCTGTTTTACAACATTTACATAGCCCACAAACTTTCCGTCTTCACGGATCGGGAAATGAAGAGGCGCGATCTTTTTGCCGTAAAGCTCTGTCAGCTCTTCCACGACCTTACGATAGCTGACATCATCCATATCCATATCTGTTACAAAGAGCATACGCGGAAGCTTGTATTTCTCACAGAGATTCCATGCTTTCTGTGTTCCCACCTGAACCCCCGCCTTGCCGGAAACAACAATGATGGCTGCATCTGCTGCGCTGACTGCTTCTTCTACCTCTCCCACAAAATCAAAATATCCAGGAGTGTCAAGAACATTGATTTTCACCTTATCCCACGGAACAGGAATCAATGATGCAGAAATAGAAAAGTGTCTCTTAATCTCCTCTTTATCAAAATCACTGACTGTATTTCCATCCTCAACTCTTCCCAGGCGGCTTGTCATTCCCGCAAGATATGCCATTGCCTCTGCCAGTGTAGTTTTGCCGGAGCCCCCGTGACCTAATAGGACTACATTTCTGATTCGGTCAGTTCTATAAACGTCCATATGTAATACCTCCCTGTTTGTCTGATATGTTCATATTTTACTAAAATTTCTCAGCTTTTTCAAGTATTTTATATAATTTTAACAACTTTTTTTACGGAAATAATGTGAAAATTTCACGAATTTTTACTTTTCTCTACAGTATTTGACTTTTTTCTCCTTATCTTTTAAAATATGAATATATTTTTCATGGGAAAGGATACCTGAACATATGAAAACCATTGGTTTTATCGGCCTTGGACTGATCGGAGGCTCTATTGCAAAAGCAATCCGCAAATTTCATCCGGATTACCATATCCTGGCATACGCCAGACATAAAGAAACTCTTGCCGCCGCTTTAAACAGCGGTGTTATTGACGGTGTACTGGAAAAGGAAGACGAACGTTATAAAATCTGCGACTATGTTTTTCTGTGCGCCCCTGTTGAATATAACATAGAATATCTGAAATACCTGAAAACTGTCATTTCCGACAGCTGCATCATCACAGATGCCGGAAGTGTAAAAGGACCGATCCATGAAGCTGTAGAAAAGCTGGAAATGGATCACTGCTTTATCGGCGGCCATCCCATGGCAGGTTCCGAACGGTCAGGCTTTTCCAACTCTTCCGATCATCTTCTGGAAAACGCCTACTATATCCTGACACCGGGAGGACAGGTTTCTTTAAATAAATTAACTGAATTTTCAGAGCTTGTAGATTCACTGGGGGCAATACCCATGGTCCTCACTGCAGAAGAGCATGATTTTATCACGGCAGGTGTCAGCCACCTTCCCCATATCATTGCCTCCTCTCTGGTAAATCTGATCAGCTCCCTTGACAACGATGCAGAATATATGAAAACCATTGCGGCAGGCGGTTTCCGGGATATTACCCGCATTGCCTCCTCCTCTCCTGTCATGTGGCAGCAGATCTGCCTGGAAAACACAAAAAATATTTCCACTGTTCTGGACGAATATATTCGCATGCTGATCCAGATCCGCTGCTCTGTTGACAACAAAGATGCGGACCAGCTTTATCAGCTTTTTGCCGCTTCCAGAGATTACCGTGATTCTATTGACGTAACCTCCTGCGGACTGATCACCAAAGCATATGTTCTTTATCTTGATATTGTGGATGAAGCAGGCGGAATTGCCACTATTGCTACAATTCTTGCCATGGATAATATCAGCATCAAAAATATCGGCATTATCCACAACCGTGAATTTGAACAGGGCGTGCTGAAAATTGAATTTTATGAGGAGGACGCTATGAAGCGCGGCGCCGCTCTTCTGAAAAAAAGAAATTATATTGTATATGAACGGTAGGTAATGATATGGAAATCAAAAAACAGACAGGTCTTCGGGGAACACTTACTGTTCCCGGAGATAAATCCATTTCCCACAGGGCAGTCATGTTCGGCGCTCTCGCAAAAGGAACCACAAAAATCTCTCACTTTCTGGAAGGCGCCGACTGCCTTTCTACAATTTCCTGCTTCCGCAAAATGGGAATTGAAATTGAACACACCAAAGAGGGAATCCTTGTGCGGGGAAAAGGTCTCCACGGACTGATCTCCCCAACAGAAACTCTTGATGTAGGTAACAGCGGAACCACCACCAGACTGATCTCCGGAATCCTGGCAGGTCAGGATTTTTCTTCCAGACTTGACGGAGACGACTCTATCCGTACCCGTCCCATGAACCGGATCATTACTCCTCTTACCCTCATGGGAGCAGACATCACAAGCCAGAAGGGAAACGGATGCGCTCCGCTTATGATTCATGGAAAAAACCTTCATGCCATTCACTACGATTCTCCGGTAGCTTCCGCTCAGGTAAAATCCTGCGTACTTCTGGCAGGTATGTACGGCGATGGTATTACCAGTGTAACGGAACCTTTCCTTTCCAGAAACCATACCGAGATTATGCTGAATTATTTCGGCGCTGAAATAACTTCGGAAAATACCACAGCCTCCATTAAACCGGAGCCTGTTCTTGAGGCAAGAGAAATCACTGTTCCCGGAGATATTTCATCTGCCGCCTATTTTATTGCCGCAGGTCTTCTGACTCCAGACAGTGAGATTCTTCTTAAAAATGTAGGCATTAATCCTACCAGAGCAGGAATCCTTAAAATCTGCCGCGCCATGGGAGCTGACCTTACTCTTTTAAATGAAAAGCATGACGGGGAGCCTACGGCTGACCTTCTGATCCGTACAAGCAGTCTGAAAGGAACCGTCATTGAAGGAGCAGATATCCCGACCCTGATCGATGAAATTCCCATGCTGGCAGTTATGGCAGCCTTTGCAGAAGGAACAACCGTGATCCGGGACGCTCAGGAGCTGAAGGTAAAGGAATCTGACCGGATTGCGGTTATGGTGGATAACCTGAAACGAATGGGCGCAGACATTGAGGGAACAGATGACGGAATGATCATTCACGGCGGGAAGCCCCTTCACGGAGCTGTCATTGATTCCCATCTGGATCACCGGATCGCCATGTCCTTTGCAGTAGCCGGAACAATCTGTGAGGGAACTATGGATATCCGGGGCGGAGAATGCGTTAATATCTCCTATCCTGATTTTTATAAGGATCTCTATTCTTTTGTGTAAGAGAACGTTTTACAGTAAATGCCGGGGTGTATACTTGAATGAATATGCACTTCGGCATTTTTTATTTTAATAAGCTATAAATGAGCAATTTGAAAAAGTACACAAAATCATCACGAATTTGTCTTTATAAGATGCACATATAAAGCTTAATATTCCCTTTATGTCTGTGTGTTACGGATTCTATTGTGCAAAATTTGATATTTGCTCATTTATAGTTAATAAGAATAATAAAAAACCTCCAGGTGCCTGTCTGCCAACCACCAGGAGGTTCAAAACTCATAATCCCTGAATCAATAGTCGTAGGATCTTTACAAAAATTTTATCCCTCTAAAATCTTCTTTCCATGTTAAAACTCTGCACCTGAAATCCCAGACTTTCATAAAAGGCAACTGCCCCTGCGTTAAAAGCCCATACCTTAAGATCGATTCTCTGAAGGCTTTCTTTTTCTGCCAGAACTTCCAGGTAAGAATACAGGCTTCTTCCCACTCCCTGCTTTCTGAACTTTTCCATTACATAAATTGCGTCAATATACAAAGTATGATTCTTTTTCAGCATGGGATTTTCCGGAGTCACCTTTCTCTTTGCGATCACAAAGCCAGCCAGTTCTTCCTGTTTTTTTGCACCCACAGCCACGTACTCTTTGCTTTTTACAATCTCCTGAAACTCCTCCTTTGTCAGAAGTTCCCGGGTATCTGTATAAATATCCGGTCTTCCCTTTACATGCTCTTCATGAAGCTTATGATAAGCTTTGTTTACGCTTTCATAATCTTTTTCTGTAAGTCCTGTTATCTGTAATTCTTCCATTTTTTCTCTTCCTTTTGCAAATTTTTTATTATTTTGTCTTTTAAAATGTACCTGTAAAATTTATGTTTTCCTTGCATCCGCATATTACGGATTCTACCATGCAAAATTCTACATCTGCTTATTATTAATTTATTATCCATAAATGAGCAAACTTGAAAAAAGTGCACAAAATCATCACGGATTCTATTGTGCAAAATTCAATATTTGCTCTTTTATAGTTCTTTATTTATTTTTAACTCTTATAACAATGTCCTCAAAAATAACAACTGCAAAGCAGTAAAAATTTTTTAAAAATTGAAAAATTAAAACCCATATGGAATTTAATCATGCACTGGAATTTAAAATTTCAAGTCAGTAAAACTTTTTTATTTTTATTATTCACTTTGTTCACAGTAATTTCGCAGTAATTTTATTTGTTTTCTCTTTACTTTCCATAAAAATCCAGGTATAGTTTCATTAACTTGTACACACAGTATTTATATTCAGGAGCTGTTTTTCTGTAAATGTTCCTGTTTCCATGTTCCTCTTTCATCAGCAGTTTCAGAGCATCATATCAGCTATAATTCTGATACTTTCAGTACATACTCTCAGAAAGGAGCTTCTTATGAAAATTTTATTTTATGGCGCAAAGGACTATGATCAGCAGTTTTTTGATAAGCTCGCCCCGAAATATCCGGGAATTACTTTTAAGTTTATTGAAGCCAATCTTTATGAAGAAACAGCCTCTCTGGCAAAAGGCTATGACGGAATCTGCGCTTTTGTCAATGCTGATATCGGCACTCCTGTGATCAATGAGCTTCATGCTCAGGGCATTAAACTGATCCTCATGCGCTGCGCCGGGTATAACAATGTGGATCTGCAGTCTGCAGCAAAATATGGTATCAAGGTTCTCCGGGTACCTGGCTATTCTCCTGAAGCGGTTGCAGAGCATGCCATGGCTCTTGCGCTTACAGCCAATCGCCACACCCACAAGGCTTATATTAAATGCAGGGAAAATAATTTTGCTCTCAACGGACTTATGGGCGTTAATCTTTATCAGAAAACAGCCGGAATCGTAGGAACCGGAAAGATCGGACTTGCCATGGCAAGGATCTGCCGGGGATTTGGTATGCGCGTCATTGCTTATGACCTTTATCCCAGCAACGAACTGGATTTTCTGGAATATGTATCTCTGGACGAGCTTTTAAGTACCAGTGATCTGATCAGCCTTCACTGCCCTCTCACCGAAGAAACCCACCATCTGATCAATGCCTCTTCTATTGCAAAAATGAAGGACGGTGTGATTCTGGTTAATACTTCCAGAGGCGGCCTGATCAAAACAGAAGATCTGATCTCAGGAATCCGGGATCATAAATTTTATGCGGTAGGTCTTGACGTATACGAAGAAGAATCTGAGCTTGTTTACGAAGATATGTCTGAAAGGATTCTGCAAAGCTCCACCATTCAGCGTCTTCTGTCTTTCCCCAATGTGGCAATGACTTCCCATCAGGGATTTTTTACAGAAGAGGCTCTCACAAATATAGCCGAGACTACCCTTCAGAATGCATCAGATTTCCGCGATAATAAAAAACTAAAAAACGAAGTAAAGTTCTAAGTAAAAACTCCCCTGCTGAAATGCTTCTTAACTGGCATCAGACAGGGGAGCTTTGTTTTATAATGCGATACATCACACAGTAAAAGCTGCATATAAATATTTGAACAATGTTTCTTCTGTATTTTTACAGCTGTTTACTTTTCATATTCTTCTCGAAGAAGAGCGATTTCTCTTGTCCAACCCTCATCATCATTGGGAGTTTCCAGAATGAACGGAATCTCTTTTAAAGCCGGATGCCGGATAACCCGCACCAGCGCTTCCAGTCCAATCTGCCCCTCTCCGATCTTTGCATGGCGGTCTTTATGGCTTCCAAGTCCATTCATACTGTCATTCAGGTGAACCGCCTTTAAACGCTCCAGACCGATCACCTGGTCAAACTCTGTCAGAACTCCGTCCAGATCATTGACAATATCATATCCTCCGTCCCACACATGGCAGGTATCCAGGCAGATTCCCATTTTATGGTCTTTTTCCACCAGATCCAGGATACGCCGAAGCTCCTGAAAATCCCTTCCGACTTCAGAGCCTTTACCGGCCATTGTTTCCAGAAGAACCGTTGTGGTCTGCTCTTCAGTAAGAACTTCATTTAAGATCTCCGCAATCTTCTGAATTCCTGTTTCTGCTCCCTGTCCCACATGACTTCCGGGATGAAAATTATAATAATTTCCCGGCGTATATTCCATTCGTTTCAGGTCGTCCGCCATAGTATTTCTGGCAAATTCTCTGAGATTTTCCTTAGCTGCGCAGCAGTTCATAGTATAAGGCGCATGAGCCACGATTTTTCCAAATCCATTGTCCCCGGCAAGTGAAAGAAACTTCTTCACATCTGTCTCGTCAATAGCCTTGGCATTGCCTCCTCTTGGATTTCTTGTAAAAAACGCAAAGGTATTTCCTCCGTTTGCGATCATCTGCTGAGCCATTTTTTCATAACCTTTGGATGAGGTTGTATGATTTCCAATATATAACATATTTTTTCTCCATCTTCTGTATTTATCCGGATGATATCTGAGGCAGAAAACAGTCCATAACTGCTGCCCAAAATAATCCCGACACCATATTTATATATTCCGGCGCATGTTCCGGACATCCCCATTATAGCAGAAAACCTTCTGGACAAAAAGAGAAAATCTGTTGACGAAAATCCAAAAAATACCTATACTTTTATTAATTGCCGATGTCCGGAATTTTTAATCAGAAATCCGGCTGTCTGCTTACTTTTTACCAATGACAAAGGAGCTGCGTATGAATCCATCATCCAAAAACCAGAAGCCGGACTCTTCCAGGCAAAGTTCCCGGACCGGGCAGGAAACCGGAGCCAATTCCCGGGGCGCAAAAAAATCATCCTCTCAGCGCTCCAGAGCGTCTTCCGCTCACAGCGGAAACAGAAGCCGTTCACGCTCTGCAGCCGCACACAAACGACGTATCAGCCGCAAATCCCGTTATTACAGAGAAAGGCAGAAAAAAATCTTTCTTATGACAGCAGGCGCTGTACTTCTGCTTTTTCTTCTTGTTATTTCTTTTGTAATCCGAAGCTGCGGAGACAAAAAAGCAGAATCAGCCTCCTCACAGAACACTCAGACAGAGGGGAAAAATAATTCTGCCAAAAAAGTGAGTGACAAAGACACTGCTTCCGGTGATGAAAACACCGAAGCGACTGACAAAAACCCAGATCTTCCGGAGAATCCGGTTTCACTGGCTGTCAGTGTGGTTGGCGACTGCACCCTTGGCACAGATGAGTCTTTTGACTATGATACCAGTCTTAATGCCTATTACGAAAGCTATGGCGCTGATTACTTTTTCTCTAATGTAAAAAATATTTTTTCTGAAGACGATCTGACGATTGCAAACTTTGAGGGAACTCTTACAGACTCCGAAGAACGGGAAGAAAAACAATTTGCCTTTAAAGCTCCGGCTGAATATGCAGACATACTCACTGCCGGTTCTGTGGAAGCGGTAAATACAGCCAATAATCACAGCCATGATTATGGAGAACAGAGCTTTACCGATACCCTGACCGCCCTTGATCAGAAGGGGATCACTCATTTCGGGTATGACGAAACGGCTGTTATAGATGTCAAGGGCATCAAAGTAGGACTTGTGGGAATCTATGAGCTGAAAGATCATCTGGACCGGGAAGAACAGTTAAAACAGAATATTGCCAAAGTAAAAGAAGAGGGCGCTGTGATCACCATTGTGATCTTCCACTGGGGAAATGAAAAGGAAGAGGTTCCTGACAGCAACCAGATGACACTGGGAAGACTTGCCATTGATGAAGGCGCGGATCTTGTCTGCGGTCATCATCCCCATGTGCTTCAGGGAATTGAAGAATACAAAGGCAAGAACATTGTTTACAGTCTGGGAAATTTCTGCTTTGGCGGAAATTCCTACCCAAGCGATATGGACACCATGATCTTCCAGCAGACCTTTACGGTAGATAAAAACGGAGTAAAAGCTGACAATGTCACCAATGTGATCCCCTGCTCCATTTCCTCTGAATATGATTATAACAACTATCAGCCCACTCCTGCCCAGGGTGACGAGGCGGACCGGATCCTGGCCAAAATTCAGGAAAGAAGCTCCTGGATCACGCCTGCCGAAACCTCTGAACCGATCGGTGAATCCAGTCAGGAATCTGCTGATCTGTCTGACAGTGATTCTGGATCAGAGGATTCCCTGCAGGAATAAGCGGAATATTTTTTCTTCAGAATAATGAAAAACCATCCATGAGAAAAACCATAAGAGAAAATAGAAATTTTTTCCTGCAGTGTTTTCCAATAAGAAAGAGTACAGATTGTCCTGGATAAAATGGAGACTGTCTGTACTCTTTGCTCTTATCTTGCTGAAAGATATTATGAAGTCAGGAAATCAACAGCTGAAAGTGAAATCCAGAAACTTCAAAACTCTTCAAACGTATCTATTGCTTTTGAACTTTTAGTATCAGGTTATATTCCGCATAACTGTACAAGACTGAAGCAATATCAATTTATCTTCCTTTATACCAGCCTGCATTTTCTGATGTTTCATATATAACTTCTTTCAAATTTACCGGTCTGATCCCTTTACTTCCTGTTTAAAAGTATTCCATATTTCGTATGAGGTAAATATTTAACTTTTAGATAATCACCTTTGTTTACGCCATCAGAATAAGAAAACTCTACATATATTTCTTGTTTATCTTTTTCATTTATTATGGTAACATGTCTAATATTTCCTGATCCATTAGCATTATCTCTGGCGTATCCCGAAACAACCTTAAAATCATTTTTGAGATAATATGGTATATCTAAAATAGCAGGAATGAACATTTTAAAAAATATTACCACTAAAAGAATCCCTGTACCAATTTTCAGAAAAAAACCTCTTTATTCCTTAAAGTCTTGGAGAATTTTTTCCTTTTCTTTATAAAATATAAAAAGGTCGATACCATACAAATTGTGATCACAATAGTACTTATCACATGAAAAATCAATATTTTCATTTTCAAATCCCCATTTTTATACAGAACAGACAAATTCAATATAAGCACTCGAAACAAATGCAACGACTATTCCTTCTTACCAGGAATGATTGTCATAAAAAATATTTCTTCCCATTTATAAAAGACCGATTCTTCAGAAAACATTCTTACTTTGTTCTATCAGTTATTCTTTCACCGGAATTTTATCTCCTGTCATTTAATAATCTGTTCACTCGTTCAACAGGGAATCTGTCTTCTATATCAATTATTTCAAACAGATTTAACGGTAATTTCTCTTCTCCGATCAGGGAAAGATACGTATCCACAGCTCTGCGGTCAATCATGATTTTTCCGCGTCCTGCCCAATGGCGGTTGCTCTCTTTCTTTTTTAAACCGGAGATCCAGTACTCATCACCATTTTCAATATCTGTATAATTTGAATAGCCACCATTATATTTTTGAAAAGCATGGTCATTAAAATAAATGGTACTCTTAGTTTTTGAAGTTTTTACATACCCGATCCATCCCGGACCATCATCTGAATATCCTGTTTTCAGCTCTATATACATTAAATCATTTATCATTTTGTCACCTCTTCTGATTCGTCAAAATTGTTAATACCTATTCTCATACAGAGCTCTTGCTTTAGCTGTATATTGCTTTACAAATTCTGTTTTTGCATTTGTATAACCATCCCTGTTATACTCATATTTCTTCCATAATTTCAACTTCAATTTTTCGTATTCCCTTGCAGTGTCTGGATGCTCAATAAGATAGTCTCTAAAATATAATTCATTATTATTGCCCGCATATCTCAAATGCAAATGGAACACTCGCTCAGCAAATCCCTTCTCTGTATATCCTTTATTAAAAGATAGTCCATTTTCACTTTTCGACATACAAATATAACCATTATTTATTATCGGAACCTTATATTCAAGCAAATTTCTTTCTTTTGGAATTTCCACAAGAATATCTACAATGGGCTTTGCCCAAATAGAAGGAATTGCAGTACTTCCAATATGGCTTATTCTTTCATTTGAAGAAAGGGTTCTTTTCAATAGTTTTTCTTCCTCTGAATACCATTCTTGCCAACAGGATTGATGTTCTGTTAAACATATAGGAAATAACTGCCACAATTCCTCCAAAGTCATTTCTGATAATTTCTTTTCCGTCGTCCTCACCTGCCTTAAATCTGTTTGCAGATTTCTTCTTACTAGTCGGCTTATAATCATTTATCTGTAATTTAATTTTTATACCGCCTACATCAAGTTTCAACCCGCACATCATCAAACCTTCCCTAATTTCAAATTTATTTTCATCCTGACAGGACTGCTGCTGTTTTCTCTTCCTTCACTTTTTAATATATCTCTGCTCCAAACGGCATCAGCGCAAGCTTGGCAAGCTTAAACTGCTGAAGTCCGAAGGGGATTCCAATAACTGTCACACAGAGGATCACGCCCATAACCGCGTGTTCAATCGCCAGAGGCAGACCGGAAACGATCAGCCATATAATGTTCACAAGAAGGGATACTGCTCCTCCGCCGTAACGCACTTCTTTCCCAAAGGGAAAACAACTGAGTGAAGCAAACTTAAAGCACTGCATACCTATGGGAATACCTACAACAGTAATGCACCAGAGACATCCTGCCACGCACCAGCTAAGGGCGCTGATCGCTCCTCCGAATATAAACCACAACAAGTTTCCAAGACAACCCATTTACTGACCTCCTGATTCCTTTTTTGTTTTCTTTGAATATGATACCTTACTTAAAAAGTATACCATATCCTTCTGCATATCCGTAATATGCTTTTTGTTAATACCTATAATGCCTAAAATGAAATTTTAAATTCCACCGCATGCCCCTTATGCGGTGGAATTTACCTGCGCACAGTTGATATTTACTCTTTCATACAGAAATGTTATGATTATCTCTCCTTCTGACAGCAGTAGAAGGAGGAACATTATGAGTAAATATATTCCTGATAATCAGAAAATTCCTGTTGCATTCTGTTCCCTAATTCATTAAGATAAGTTCATAATGTAATTTTACAGACAGGAAAGAGATGATTATGAACAAAAAACAACAGACAGACCTTACCAATGGTCCTATTGTACAAACTCTGGCAAAGCTGGCTTTGCCTATTATGGCTTCCTCCTTTCTGGGAACAGCCTACAACATCACCGATATGGCATGGATCGGTGTTCTTGGTTCCAAGGCAGTGGCAGGTGTGGGAATGGGGGGCATGTATGTATGGCTTTCCCAGGGGCTCTGCTCTCTGGCCCGCATGGGCGGTCAGGTCAATGTGGCCCAAAGCTGCGGACGGGGAGATACAAAGGCAGCCAGGGATTACGCCTCTGCGGCCCTTCAGCTTACCTGTATTTTTGCCTTTTTGTTTTCTGCAGTGTGCCTGATCTTTACCAGGCCGCTTCTGGATTTTTTTCATCTGGGAGACCCGCAGACCTATGCGCATGCGGAAATTTATATGAAGATCACCTGTGGACTGGTTATTTTTTCCTACCTTAATTATACCCTTACCGGAATTTATACAGCTCAGGGAAATTCAAAAACACCGTTTATCGCCAATCTGATCGGGCTGGTCATGAATATGATCCTGGATCCGCTTCTGGTTCTGGGTATCGGCCCCTGTCCCCGTCTGGAGGTTGCCGGCGCTGCAATTGCAACTGTTACTGCTCAGTTTATTGTTATGGCTGTGATGATCGCAGGGGTTTTCCAGAAAAAAAATCAGGATAATGTTCTCCGCCATGTGCATCTGTTCTCCATACAGGATCGCACCATCTATCATTCTATCTGCAGAATCGGAGGTCCCACTGCTCTTCAGGGAACTCTTTACTGTATGATCTCCATGGTGCTTACCCGTATGGTTTCTGCATTTGGACCCGGAGCCATTGCCACCCAGAGAGTGGGAGGACAGATTGAGTCTATCTCCTGGAATACTGCAGACGGTTTTGCCACAGCCCTGAACTCTTTTGTAGCACAGAATTATGGCGCAGGAAAAACAGACCGGATACGAAAGGGATATAAGGTGTCCATGAAGATCATGATTACCTGGGGTGTCATTGTAACCGCAGTTTTTGTCCTGTTCCCACGGCAGATCTCTTCTCTGTTTTTCTACGAACCGGAGGTTCTGGAAATTGCGGTCGGATATATGATCATTATCGGTCTGGGCGAAGCCTTCCTCTGCGTGGAAATGCTTACCATCGGAGCACTGTCCGGTCTTGGGAAAACAAAAATCTGCAGTATCATCAGCATCCTGCTTACCGGTTCCCGCATTCCCCTGGCGCTTGTCCTTACCGGTACCTCACTTGGTCTGACCGGTATCTGGTGGGCTCTGACTCTGACCTCTATCGCCAAGGGAATTGTATTTAACCTTACTTTCCGCCGGGTCAGTCACAGACTGGAACAATAAAATGATAAAAAAGGATATCCCCTTCAGATTTGTCATCTGACAGAAAGGATATCCTTTTTCATTTCTGTTATTCTGCTTTCTATTATGCGGCTGATTCCTCAGTCACTGTCTCCGGTACCTCTGCTGCTGCCGCATCAGGAGCTGTAAGCATCATCTGTAACTGATTAATCAGTTCTTCCGGAACGCCTGCTGCGCCTAAATTCGTAAGAACCGTTGTCCAGTCCAGTCCTTCCGCATATGCAGTCATATCTTCTTCACTTTCTACACTGAGAGCTGCATCAAGAACTGCCTGATCCGGCATTTCAACACTTTCTCCTGACGCTTCATAGCCGCCTGTTACTGACAATGTTACAACAGGAGCGCCTGAACTTGTAAGTGAAAGATCTACCTGTGAGGTCTGTGCTGCTGCATCAGAAATAATATTTGCAGTCAGTCCAAAGGCTGCCAGCGGATTGGGTTCCTCCTCTGTTCCTGTATCCAGAAGCGAGAAATTAAAGGAACCGTTCATATATCCCGGAGCTTCTGTATCTGATTTCAGATTATTTACACCGATTCCAACAGTTTTTACTCCGTCAAAAGCAAGAACATATTCTCCTGTCAGTCCCTGATCACCGGACTGTCCGGAACCGGTAAGCGTAATGGAACTGGTGTCAAGCCAGAGCTCAAAATACAGTGCTGAATTTCCGTCTGCTGACGGATTCTTCCAGGAAATCAGCGGATAGCTTTCTGTTCCTGTCTCATCTGTAAAGCCAAATTCACGTCCTACAATCTTTCCTTCTGCATTTGTCCAGATTTTTGAATTAAACATTGCAGCCTCCGGATTGATCTCCTCGGAGCCTTCCTCCGGAAGGTCTGCCAGCGCGCTGTCCGCACCTGCCACAAGCTGAGCATAAAGGTCTTCTCCGCCTCCGGCCTCTGACCACATATCCAGAAGGCCTTTCAGCTCCTGATCTTCTTTTGCAGCAGTCAGGACTTCCCTTAAAATGGAAAGCACTTCCTGTTCTGTAAGAATTTCTTCATAAACGGTGCAGTCCTCGCTGACACCCTCTACAGAAAGAGCTTCTTCCGTAACTGTCTCGTCTCCGAAATTTTCAATCAGGATATTTCCATAACGATCAAGCAGAGTACTGAGCGTTTTGGTGTCCGGAAGAACGGTTGTCATATCAGAAACAATCTTTAAATAAGTTTCCATGGAAGCCTGATATTCTTCCATATAGGCCTGATATGCCGCGATATCCTCTTCGGACATTGCCCCTGTTTCATCTGCAATTGTCTCTTCCATGGAAGGAATCAATGGAATTGCCATATAATTCTGAGAAAGCTCCGGAATCTGGAAATATTCCGTCATATTTGCCAGATCCATACAGATATTCATGGTGCCCACAGGTGCATCGTTTAAAAGAATATCTGCATTTATCGCTTCTTTGCCGTCTTTTATGATTTCCGTCATATCCATAGTCACAGTATTCAGCCAGGAAAAATCCATTCCCACCATAGCGCCGAGAACTGCTTTACCGGTTTCTTCCACTGTCAGTTTCATCTTTGCGTTAAAGCCTGTTTCCTGTCCCTTTTCATACTGTGCCATAACTGCATCCCAATATGCGGAAAAACCTGCAACCAGCTTATCCAGAGCTGCTTTTTCTGTCTCCTTATAGGAAGCAGCAAAAACCTGGCTTGTACCAGATAAAACCAGCGCTGATGCCGCCGCTGCCGCGGTCAGTTTTTTCATTATCTTTCTGCTTCGATTCATAAAAATCCCCCTCTCACCTTTTATAATTCTGTAAGAATCATTGTGGATAGTATATGGTGTTATTTTAACATGAAGCCGTCTATTAAGCAACAAAATTCTACATAATATTCTAAAAATTCTATATTCTTATGCTGTTTTACATAATTTTCCACAATTTAAAAATTCATACCGTATATCATATTCGGAAAAATATTTAAAATTCCTGTTTTATTTTTGCTGCTTTTTATATATGGAACATATTTTTTTAACGTTATTTTTTTGTGAGAATTTCCTTCAAACTCCAGCTCTTCCACCTGTTTCCATCCTGACAGGTCCAGCGTCATAAAAAGCTGTGCAGGATAGGTACGGTTCCAGCAAAACAGAATCAGTTCTTCTGTTTTGTCACTGTACAGTACCGGATCCTCTGTTTCTGTCAGTGCAAACTCCCCTGTATCAGCCTGAATCAGAAAATCCTTGTCACACCGTACTGTTACGCCTTCCAGGTTTCCATATAAAGAAAAAGAATACTCATTCATCCAGAGTATTTTTCCCTGGCAGATCTCCTGGATCTTTTCTGTCACAGCCTGATCTCTGCTCTGTCTTCTGTGATTAAAAAGCATCCCGTTTCTGTCATCCACACATGCAATTACCTTCAATTTTTTACCCCCTGACATTTCATAAGTAATCTGACTAGTCACTGCTCACAGACCACCATCCCGCCAGGTGTTTTGGCATGTATATGACAAAATCCCGAGACATACAGGGCAAAATGCCATCACCGATGGTGATTTGAAATACATTTTGACCAGGTTGCTGTGAAGATCATGAACAGTAACCTGATTATATCATATCTTTCCTGTAATACTGTAACCGCTTGACACCTTTCCCCCCTGCTGATATAGTTAAAACCATAATTTCAGGCATTATGTTCAGGCAGGAGGGCGATTATGAACGAACTTGAGATCAAAAAACTGATCCGACAGCAGAGAGCATTTTTTTATAAGGGCAGGACTCTTCCTGTAAAAACGCGGATCCACATGCTGAAAAGGCTTCGCTGCTGTATCCTGAAATATCAGGAGGAAATTCGCAGCGCTCTGAAGCATGATCTTGGCAAAAGCAGGTTTGAAAGCTACATGTGCGAAACCGGTCTGGTGCTTGACGAGCTCCGGTACATGCTTGGACATATCCGTGAATTTTCAAAGGAAAAAGCTGTTCCCACTCCCCTTTCCCAGTTTGCCTCCAGAAGCTATGTAGCTCCCTCCCCTTACGGAGTCGTGCTTATTATGAGTCCCTGGAATTATCCGTTTCTTCTGAGCCTGACGCCACTGGTGGATGCCATTGCGGCAGGAAATACGGTCATTGTCAAGCCAAGCGCCTATGCTCCCGCTACAGCGGAAATCGTCAGCAGGATTATCTGCGAGGTTTTTCCGCCTTTTTATGCAACCGTTGTCACAGGCGGACGAAAAGAAAACACCTGTCTTTTAAATGAGCATTTTGATTATATCTTTTTTACCGGAAGCCAGCATGTGGGAAAAGAGGTCATGGCAAAGGCTTCTCATTTTCTCACCCCGGTCACTTTAGAGCTTGGAGGAAAAAGCCCCTGTATTGTGGAAAAAACAGCGAATCTGAAACTGGCTGCCAAAAGAATTGTGTTTGGTAAGTTTCTGAACTGCGGGCAGACCTGCGTGGCCCCTGATTATATTTATTGTGACCGCACAATAAAGGATTCTCTGATTTCCGAAATAAAAAAACAGATCCGGAAACAGTTTACCGAATTTCCTCTCAGTAATCCCGATTATGGAAAGATCATCAACCAGAAGCATTTTCATCGGATCGTATCTCTTATAGATCCGTCAAAAACAGTATTTGGCGGAGAATATGACTCTGACCGTCTCAGAATTGCTCCAACCCTTATGGATGAAGTTTCCTTTGACGATCCCATTATGCAGGAAGAAATTTTTGGTCCTGTGCTTCCGGTCTTAACTTACGACTGTCTGGATGAGGCAATTTCCCGTATCAACTCCATGCCTCACCCTCTGGCTCTGTATATTTTTACAGAAAACAGGAAAGCCGCAGAAAAAGCAACAAAAAGCTGCAGCTTCGGAGGAGGCTGCATCAATGATGTTGTGATTCATCTTGCTACCAGTCAGATGGGATTCGGCGGATTCGGAGAAAGCGGAATGGGTTCCTATCACGGCAAAGCAGGCTTCGAGACTTTTACCCATTATAAAAGTATAGTGGACAAAAAAACCTGGATGGATCTTCCTGTCCGCTATCAGCCCTACCGGAAATCTTCCGAAAAACTTTTAAAACTTTTTCTCAGATAAAATCAAATATCCCGGTCATAATTCCTGTGCCGCAGGAATCATGCCGGGATTCTTTTTATATTTCCTCTTCTTTTTTGTATCTGGACACTGCAAGCTCTGCCTCTCCCAAAAAGGACAGGGAACCGAAAATTACGATCACATCCTCTTCCTGAGCCTGTTCCATAGTCTTCCTCACTGCGGACCGGATACTTTCCGCCGCCTCCACAGAGGGATTTATTTTTTCTACTTCAGCCTTTAATTTTTTTGCAGAAAGCGCCCTGGGATTATCCGGGGTTTCCACTGTAATAATATGATCTGCAAAGGGCGCTGTGATCTCTGTCACCTTTTCATAATCTTTGTCCTGAAACATTCCGAAAATATAAAAAAGCTTTTTGTCCGGAAAATAAAGCTCCAGGGATTTTCTCAGTTCTTCCGCCGCAGCCGGGTTGTGAGCGCCGTCCATAACAATTACCGGTTCTCTGGAGATCACAGTAAAACGTCCTCTCCACACAGCTCTTTTCATCCCCTGATATACTGCCTGATCCTCAAGCCGGTATCCGAGATTTCTAAGGGAATCCACTGCTTCCAGAGCAAGGGCTGCGTTTGTAAGCTGATAGCTTCCCATCAGAGAAATTTCCATATCCTTCCACTGCTTATAGGAAAACTTCTGTCTGTCATAGCTGTGAGAGACATCTGTCACCTGGCCGGGATCTGCTGTGTGCAAAACACATTCCTGTTTCCTGCAGGTTTCTTCAATTACTTTCATCGCCTCCGGCTTCTGCAAAGCAGACACCACCCGGGTATGAGGCTTAATGATCCCTGCTTTCTGCAGCGCAATTTTATCCAGTGTATCTCCCAGGAAATCCATATGATCCATACTGACAGAAGCGATCACCTCCAGCACAGAAGTAGTGATTACGTTCGTTGCGTCCAAGGCTCCGCCAAGTCCTGTTTCCAATACAACAATGTCACAGTTCTGTTCTGCAAAATAAAGAAAGGCCAGAGCTGTCTCCACTTCAAAAATCGTAGGCTCTCCTGTGTGTGTTTTTTTCATATCTTCTGCCGCTTCTTTTACTGCAGCTGTAAGGCGGGCCAGATCTTCCCGTCCGATCATTTTTTCATCCACCTGGATTTTTTCCCGGTAGGAAAAAAGTACCGGAGAAATATATCTTCCTGTGCGGTATCCCGCTTCTATAAGAATGGTAGAAAGATACGCCAGAACAGAACCTTTTCCATTGGTTCCTGCAATATGAATAAATTTCAGCCTGTCCTGAGGGTTTCTCAGTCTGTTTAAAAGTTCTCTCATATTATCAAGACCAAGTACGCTTCCGCCTTTTGATACCTGATCCAGATAGTTTCTTGCTTCTTCGTAATTCATGTCTGCTCCTGTCCGGGCCTTGTTCGGCTCCAAAAAAAATCATGCTTATTATAATCCTTTTTATTGTCTGCTACAACAGGAACAAATATTTTTTCTTATGATTTTTTGCAATATTTTTACTGACAACTTTTATTCGGAGAGAGAAATTCTGGTATTTCTGTATTCGTTTGCTGAAATGCCTTCCAGCTTTTTAAACACTCTGGAAAAATGAGCCACATCCGTAAATCCTACCAACTCCGCGATATCCGCAATCCGGTAAGCCTTTTCTTTCATCAGTTCTTTTGCATGTTCCACCCGGATCTGGTTCAGAATCTCCGAAAAGTTCTTTTCCTCCTGGCGGTTCAGAAGCTTGCTTAAATGCCACTGACTTACAAAGGTTTCCTCTGCAACTTTGCTCAGGGTCAGCTTTTCACTGTAATGATCTTCCATGTATTTCAGGGCGTTGCGTACAATAAAGCTTCCCGCTGCATTTTCCTCATGTTCCGAATCTTCCGGAAGAATATTACGTTCTTTTAAATTAGATGTCATAACTGAGAGCGCCTCTTCCAATTCCTCCAGTTTTGAAGGCTTCAGAAGAAATCTGGTCACTCCAAGCCGGATGGCTTCCTGACAATAATCAAAATCCCGGAATCCGGTCAGAATACTGATCTGCATATCCGGAAACTCTGATTTCAGTCCGGCGATCATTTTCATTCCGTCAAGTCCCGGCATGCTGATATCTGAAAAAATCATATCCGGTTTTTCCCTGCGCACGACTTCCAGACCTTCCTTTCCGCTGTATGCGCAGGCGCAGACACTGCACTCATATTTCTTCCAGGGTACCAGTCTGGAAATCCCTTCCACAATAATCGGTTCATCATCAACGATCACTACACGGTACATACTTGCTCCCCCCGTTTTTTCATCTTTTCTTATGGTTATTGTACACGATATTTTTTCATAAAGGAAGCAGAAACAGACATCTTCTGATCAAGATGTCTGAACTGCGAATTTCTGTCATCCTTTTACTGCTCCGGCAGTCATTCCCTTAATAATGTATTTCTGCAGGCACACATAAACGATCAAAAGCGGTACCACAACCAGTGTCACCACAGCTGCCATCAGGCCGTAATTCGTTCCCTCCCTGGAGGAGATTTCCAGAAGAAGTCTTGTGATCGCCCATTCTTCTTTGTTGCGCAGGAAAAACTGCTGGGTAAACAGATCATTGTAGCTCCACAGAAAGCTGAAAATTCCCACGGTTGCAAAGGACGGTTTTGTAAGAGGCATGATCACCTTAAAGAAAATCTGATATGCATTGCAGCCTTCCATAAACGCCGCCTCTTCCAGTTCAATAGGCAGCCCTTTCATATATCCGGTAAGCACCACCATGGCAAATGCCAGATTTCCTGCTGTCTGAGGAAGAATTACTGAAATCAGTGAAAGCCATACATTTCCGGATCCTGCCAGCCCCCATCCATACTCCATCCGGAAAACCGGTATGATGGTAGAAAATACAGGAAACATCATTGCCGCGATCACCAGACTGTAAAGAGTTTTATTCAGACGGAAACGATATCTCACCAGGGCAAAGGACGCCATACCCGCCATCAATATTACAAGAACTGCAACTGCTCCGGAAATAATTATGCTGTTCCTGTAAGCGCTTAAAATGTCAACCTTTTCGAATGCTTCCGCATAATTTCCCAGTGTAAACAAGTCTCCGAAAGGAAGCGAAAACGCATCTGACATAATATGCTTCTTGTCCTTAAAGGAATTTATGATCACCCACAGGATCGGATAGATGGTAGTCAATGCCCAGACGATCAGGATTATATAGATCAGCCCTGTCTGAAGGGAGCCTTTTTTCTTTTTATTCATTTTTATGCCCCCTTTAATAATCACGGTAGTGTCAAAAACTATCTGTTTTTATTGTTCTAAAATCCTTTAAAACCTTGAATTACAGGAGGTTTACAAATAAAAAGAGCATTGACCTCCCTTTTCTGGTATAATGTCAATCGCCAAACCAAC
>OLNI01000490.1_pt1 | contig 34803 bp, 34 predicted proteins | sample 1672921 | NCBI WGS metagenome assembly OLNI01 (sample SAMEA3136737, study PRJEB25190) | human gut metagenome | biome: human gut; feature: human-associated habitat; material: faeces | place: Austria | collected 2013 | reverse complement strand
AGAAGTCAGGGATACGATGTATTTTTCCAGACAGGAACTGACGAGCATGGTCAGAAAATTGAACTGAAAGCGGACGAGGCCGGTATTACACCAAAACAGTTCGTTGACAATGCAGCGGGAGAGATTAAGAAGATCTGGGATTTAATGAATACTTCCTATGACAAATTTATCCGTACGACTGATGAGGATCATGAAGCACAGGTCAAGAAAATTTTCAAAAGACTGTACGATCAGGGAGACATTTATAAGAGTTCATACGAGGGAATGTACTGTACTCCTTGTGAGTCCTTTTGGACAGAGTCTCAGTTAGTAGACGGAAAATGTCCGGATTGTGGACGCGAATGTAAACCAGCGAAGGAAGAAGCATATTTCTTCAAAATGAGCAAATACGCTGACCGTCTGATCGATTATATCAACACGCATCCGGAATTTATTCAGCCTGTATCTCGTAAAAATGAGATGATGAACAATTTCCTTCTTCCAGGTCTTCAGGATCTGTGCGTGTCCAGAACATCCTTCACATGGGGAATTCCGGTTGACTTTGATCCAAAGCATGTTGTGTATGTATGGCTGGATGCCTTGACAAACTACATCACAGGAATCGGATACGATTGTGATGGAAACAGCACAGAGCAGTTCAAGAAAAACTGGCCTGCAGATTTACATTTGATCGGAAAGGATATTATCCGTTTCCACACCATTTACTGGCCAATCTTCCTGATGGCACTGGATCTTCCACTTCCAAAACAAGTATTTGGACATCCATGGCTCCTGCAGGGCGATGGTAAGATGAGTAAATCCAAGGGAAATGTATTGTATGCTGATGAATTGGTAGATTTCTTCGGAGTTGACGCAGTACGTTACTTCGTACTTCATGAGATGCCATTTGAGAATGACGGAGTTATTTCCTGGGAGCTTATGGTAGAGCGTATGAATTCCGATCTGGCAAATACACTTGGAAATCTGGTCAACAGAACCATTTCTATGACAAATAAATACTTTGGCGGAACGGTGACGAATAAAGGTGTTGCTGAGACAGAAGAAGACAAAGCAGTTGATGCGGATCTGAAAGCAATCACAGAGGATACGCCAAAAAGAGTGGAAGCTAAGATGGACGAGCTGCGTGTGGCAGATGCGATCACAGAGATTTTCGTACTCTTCAAACGCTGCAACAAATACATCGACGAGACAATGCCGTGGGCACTTGCAAAAGAAGAGGCTAAGAAAGACCGTCTGGAGACAGTGCTCTATAATCTGATTGAGAGCATTAAAACAGGTGCAAGACTTCTGGAGTCCTTCATGCCAGAAACATCTGAGAAGATTCTTGCACAACTTGGTGACGGAAAAGTGACAGAAAAGCCGGAAATTCTTTTCGCAAGATTAGACGTAGAAGAAGTAATGAAGAAAGTAGAAGAACTTCACCCACAGATGACAGCAGAAGAGAAAGAGAATCAGGCAGATGGTGAAGAAGAGACAGTAATCGATATTGATGCAAAACCAGAAATTACATTTGACGACTTCGGAAAAATGCAGTTCCAGGTAGGTGAGATCATCTCATGCGAGGCAGTCCCGAAATCTAAGAAATTACTGTGCTCACAGGTAAAAATCGGAAGTCAGGTAAAACAGATTGTATCCGGAATCCGCAAACACTATACACCAGAAGAAATGGTCGGCAAGAAAGTTATGGTACTTGTGAACCTGAAGCCGGCAAAACTTGCAGGAGTACTTTCAGAAGGAATGCTTCTGTGCGCAGAAGATGCAGAAGGAAATCTGGCCCTGATGACACCGGAAAAAGCAATGCCGGCAGGAGCAGAGATTTGTTAATATACAGAGCTTAAAAATTTTGTGTACGGTGAAGCACAATTCAAAAAGGGACAGGTTAACAATCGCTGTAAGAAGCGGAAAAAGGCAGTTTAAATAATTACACAATTTAATTGGGGACGGGGTTTTTTTGAAAAAACCCCGTCCCCAAAGGAGGAAATATGAGTAAGATTAGAATTGGTATTGTAGGTTATGGTAATATTGGCCGTGGCGTTGAGCAGGCAATTAAGAGAAATGAGGACATGGAACTGGCGGCAGTTTTTACAAGAAGAGATCCTGCGTCTGTCAAAGTTGCGACTGAGGGTGCGAAAGTAATGCACATGGATGATATGTTATCTATGAAGGGTGACGTGGATGTAATGGTTCTGTGCGGTGGTTCTGCAACGGATCTTCCGGTCATGGGTCCAGAGATTGCAGCGAATTTTAACACAATTGACAGTTTTGATACACATGCCAAGATTCCAGAGTATTTTGCAAATGTGGACAAAGCTGCAAAAGAGGGAAATAATATCGGTATTATTTCTGTTGGCTGGGATCCGGGAATGTTCTCTTTGAACCGTCTCTATGCGGAGTCTATTCTTGTCCAGGGAAGCACATATACATTCTGGGGCAAGGGTGTAAGCCAGGGACATTCTGATGCTATCCGCCGTATTCCGGGTGTGAAGAATGCGATCCAGTATACAGTTCCTGTTGACGAGGCTGTTGATCAGGTGAGAAGTGGAAGTGAGCCAAAGCTGACTACAAGAGACAAACATACGCGTGAGTGCTATGTCGTAGCGCAAGAGAGTGCCAACAAAGCTGAGATTGAAAATGCGATCAAGACTATGCCGAATTATTTTGATGAATACAACACGACCGTTCATTTTATTTCTGAGGAAGAGCTGAAGAGAGACCACAGTAAGATGCCTCATGGTGGATTCGTGATCCGCACAGGTGAAACTGGAGAAGAGGGCAACAAGCATGTGATTGAGTATTCTCTGAAACTGGATTCTAATCCAGAGTTCACAGCGAGCGTTCTGATTGCTTATGCAAGAGCAGCTTACCGCCTGAATCAGAAGGGCGAGAACGGAGCAAGAAGTGTATTTGATATTGCGCCTGCATTGTTATCTATGAAGACACCAGAGCAGCTCAGAAAAGAGATTCTGTAATATGATTATCGATACACATGGACATTACGATGACGAACAGTTCGATGTGGACCGGGAAATGTTGCTGACGAACTTAAAGGAGCGTGGGCTGAAAGCAATTGTGACGGTGGGTGCTTCTATGCAGACAAGTGAAAATGCACTTGCGCTGGCACATCAGTATCCGGCAGTTTATGCGGCTGTCGGTGTCCATCCGGACGAGGTCGGCGAGTTGAACGATGATGCGCTGGCGCGTCTGGAGGAAATGTGTCACGATCCGAAGGTGGTTGCTGTCGGTGAGATTGGTCTTGATTACCACTGGGATGTGGAGCCGAGAGAGGTTCAACAGAAGTGGTTCATCAGACAGCTTGATCTGGCGAGAAAGGTCGGGCTTCCGGTAAATATCCACAGTCGTGATGCGTCGGAAGATACATTTCTTATTATAAAGGAGCACGCATCGGATCTGACCGGAATTATCCACTGTTTTTCCGGTTCAAAAGAGCTGGCGGCTGAGTATGTGAAACTGGGATATTATATCGGAGTCGGTGGTGTCGTCACTTTTAAAAATGGAAAGAAACTAAAAAGTGTCGTGGAAGCAATACCACTGACATCGATTGTACTGGAAACGGATTGCCCGTACCTGGCACCGGAGCCGAACCGTGGCAAGCGAAATGAATCTGCATATATCCAGTATGTGGCAGAGGAGATCGCCCGGCTGAAAGGAATTTCTGTGGAGGAGATTCTTACACAGACTGAGATAAATGCGAAGCAGGTATATCAGCTGCTGGCAGTATCATAAATTAAAAATATGTGAAGTGATATGTCGAAAAATTCACACAATCTTAACAACATTTTTTATCGACATAGTGTATAATATCTTTAATGGCAACAGTGCCGGTACGAGGAGGATAATCTTTCCAGTACCGGCACTTGAGCCAAATGAACATAAATTGCTGTTTGTTCATCTGGCTTATGGTTAGATGGAATGAAGGAGTAATAGAAAGAAGTATGAGTAAACCAACACTTGGAAATCCACAGAATACAATTGAAATATTGCAAAAGTATCATTTTAATTTTCAGAAGAAATTCGGACAGAATTTCCTGATTGACACGCATGTGCTTGAGAAGATCATCAGTGCGGCCGGAATTACAAAAGATGACATGGTTCTGGAGATTGGACCGGGAATCGGTACCATGACCCAATATCTGGCTGAGGCGGCAGGAAAGGTAGCTGCCGTGGAGATTGATAAGAATCTGATCCCGATTTTGGAAGATACCCTCAGCGAGTATGATAATGTCATGGTGATCAATGATGATGTTCTGAAAGTAGATATCCGTGGTCTTGTGGAGAAGGAGAACGGCGGACGTCCGGTGAAGGTGGTTGCGAATCTTCCATATTACATTACGACTCCGATCATTATGGGGCTGTTCGAAGGAAATGTTCCGGTTGAAAGTATTACGGTCATGGTGCAGAAGGAAGTTGCAGACCGTATGCAGACCGGACCGGGAAACAAGGATTATGGAGCATTATCACTGGCTGTCCAGTACTATGCAGATCCGTATATAGTGGCAAATGTACCTCCGAACTGCTTTATGCCAAGACCGAAGGTTGGTTCCGCAGTCATTCGTCTTACAAGACATGCGGCTCCTCCGGTGAAAGTGGACAATGAGAAGTGGATGTTTGATATTATCCGAGCATCCTTCAACCAGAGAAGAAAGACACTGGCAAATGGATTGTCTAATTCTGACAAGATTGATTTGCCGAAAGATGTGATTACAGAAGCAATCGCAAAGCTTGGCAAAGGAGAAAGTGTTCGCGGTGAATCATTATCGCTGGAAGAATTTGCTGCGCTTAGCAACGACTTGTGGGAAAAGAAAGGGAGATGATTTATGGTAGGAAAGACAGGGAATAAAAGTGTAGACCGTGCATTATTTGAGATTACTCCGGAGATTCAGCATTTTGCAGGATTATGTGAGAAGAATAATGCCATTGATAAAGAGCTGTATACTAAGTACGAAGTAAAAAGAGGGCTCCGTGACCTGAACGGAAAAGGTGTGCTTGCAGGACTGACCAATATTTCCGATGTATGTGCCAAGAAGATTGTGAATGGCGAAGAGGTTCCATGTGCAGGCAATCTTTATTACAGGGGTTACAACATCAAAGATCTGGTTGGCGGTTTCTTGAAAGAAGATCATTTTGGATTCGAAGAGATTGCTTATCTGCTTTTATTTGGTGAACTTCCGAGTAGTTCTGAACTTGAGATGTTTCATGAAACTCTGGTGGAGAGAAGAACGCTTCCGCCGAATTTTGTGCGTGACGTTATCATGAAGGCTCCGAGCGGCGACATGATGAACAGTCTGTCCAGAGAAATCCTGAATCTCTATTCCTACGATGATAAAGCAGACGATACGACCATCGCGAACGTACTGAGACAGTGTCTGAACCTGATCAGCCAGTTTTCGATGCTAATGGTCTATAGTTATCATGCATATAACTTCCGCATGGGAGAAGACCTGTATATTTATGCACCACAGCCGAATCTGTCCACAGCTGAGAACATTCTGATGATGCTCCGTGAGGATAAGAAATATACGAAGCTTGAGGCAAGGATCCTGGACATGGCACTGGTGCTCCACATGGATCACGGTGGTGGTAATAACTCAACATTTACCACTCACGTAGTTACGTCCTCAGGAACAGATACGTACTCTACAATGTCTGCAGCGATGGCATCTCTTAAGGGACCGAAGCATGGCGGTGCCAATATCAAAGTAACGCAGATGTTCGCAGACATGAAGGAAAAAATTTCCGACTGGACGGACGAAGACGAAGTACATCAGTATCTGGAAGACCTTTTGGATAAGAAAGCATTTGACCAGAAAGGGCTGATTTATGGCATGGGTCATGCGATTTATTCTGTATCCGATCCGCGTGCGGAGATTTTCAAGCAATTCGTAGAGCAGCTTGCGAAAGAAAAAGGACGGGAAGAAGAGTACGCACTGTATGCTATGGTAGAGCGCATGGCTCCACAGGTCATCGGCGAAAAGCGTAAAATTTACAAAGGTGTAAATGCAAATGTGGACTTTTACAGTGGTCTTGTGTATAGTATGCTGGATCTTCCGCCATCTCTTTACACTCCGATTTTTGCGGCGGCCCGTATTGTAGGCTGGAGCGCCCACAGACTGGAAGAGCTCAAGAATGTAGATAAGATTATCCGACCGGCTTATAAGCCGTTGTCTCCATACCGTGAGTATATGAAGATGGAAGATCGTTAGTCTCCGGTAAAAAATAAAACCCTGCAGCGGCCCGAAGCTTGCGGGGTTTTACTTTGTTTTTGATAATAAAATTCCGTTTCTTTTACTTAGGATCATACAGCCTGAAGAACTGGTTTGCTACGGCTTAGATAGGCGACAAGGATGTCGAAAAATTCACCGGCCGTTGGACGGACATGTAATGGCCGGAACGAGTAGGACTGAAGCTGATCGTAACCATTTTCCCAACAGACTCTTATAACAGTGCGGATATCACGTTCAACACTTCCGACTGTCGTCTTATACTTTCTGGCAATCTCCGGATAAAGCTGTTTACTGATGGCAAGCAGATATTCCTCGTCTGTCAGACATAATTCAATCCCATAACTTAGATAGCGATACCCCCTATATGTAGCACCTACTCCAAGGGTACGGATTACATAGTCAATGTCGTGAGTGTACATAGAAAACTCCCCCTTTATAAACTAGAAATTATGAAGTCTAAGTAAGTTTTATCTTTTAGTATTTTATCAAAATTTGTTGAAAATAAAGGGTCTTGGATTTCGTTTACATTATTTTAGACATTTTTCGACGTTGTTCTTGAAAATATTCATCATTTCTTAAGAAATCCATTCCTATGTCTTAAATTTTATTTGCTAATCTTGTATAGTAGATATGAGAGGTGAAATGAGATGGCAAAAATATTAGTATGTGATGATGATAAAGAGATTGTAGAGGCGATCGAGATATATCTGACCCAGGATGGACATCAGGTTCTGGAAGCTTACGATGGAATCGAGGCAGTGGAGATCTTGAAAAAAGAAAGTGTAGATCTTTTGATCATGGATATCATGATGCCGAGAATGGATGGAATCAGGGCAACTTTAAAAATTCGCGAGAAGCACAATATTCCGATCATTATTCTGTCTGCGAAATCCGAGGATGCGGACAAGATATTGGGACTTAATATCGGAGCTGATGATTATATAACGAAACCATTTAATCCGCTGGAGCTGGTTGCCCGTGTGAAATCACATTTGCGCAGATATATGCAGCTTGGAAGCACGGCGATAAAGGAGAGCGAGGCAATCTATACAGTCGGCGGACTGGCGATCAACGATGATCTGAAAGAAGTGACAGTAGATGGCGAGCCGGTGAAGCTTACCCCGATCGAGTACAACATTTTGCTGCTGCTTGTAAAGCATCAGGGCAAAGTATTTTCTATTGACCAGATATATGAAAATATCTGGAATGAAAATGCGGTGGGTGTTGATAATACAGTGGCAGTGCATATTCGTCATATCCGTGAGAAGATTGAGATCAACCCGAAAGAACCAAGATATCTGAAAGTCGTGTGGGGCGTAGGGTATAAGATCGAGAAGCAGTAAAAGCAGGTCGGGGTAAGATCAGCAAGAAAAAGCTAACAGAAGGGAGACGTTATGGAAAAGATATGGCATAAGAAAAAAAATACCAGAATTTTGTTGATCATAATTGCAAATGTTATGGCTATTTCGATGATGCTCGGCGTTATGAGCATCATGTCTTACGCAGAACTTTTCGATGACCTTATAACAGGAAAACTTACGCAGAGCTATGAAGATTCCTATGACTTTGATACAGAGCTTATGAACAGTGCGTATCAAGTGATGTCCGGCATTGACAGTGAGCAGATGTTTGAGACAGATGGAAAGATTGACGAGGATAAGCTGGTCGATATTCAGGTATATAACAATAGTGAGACGATCAGTGGTCAGAATGAAAGTGGTCTTTCGTATCGATTGGGAGATTTGTTGAATTGGTATCAAAAATTGATCTACAGTGAGAGTACCAGTTATGTCGGAGATACACTTACAGATTCAGCAGAATTAGAAGGTAACGACGCAGAAGATCTGAAGGCTCCGATCGTTTGTAAATTATCAGATGGAAGTTATCATTACTATAGCCAGGATGATTTTAATGAAAAGGTGTTAAATGGTGAATTAAAATTTTTAATGCCGGATGGAATTGGTGCGGAGACATCGGAGCAGATCTTATATAAGCTGGAAAATGTGGATATATCAGATAGAAATGAAATGACGGAAGAGGAAAAGAATTTTCGGGGAATCGTAGATGCAGAGGGAACTATGCTCTATGTAGATTGCTGGAAATATGATGGAGTGTTATTCCGTGAGGAGGCAGCTCCACTGGAAGCAGAAAATCTCTTGCAGATAGTGAATGAGAATTCCAACTGGAATGGCAGGCTCAATGAAGCTTATAATATGCTGGAAAGCTGTATTTATCAGATTGGAGACCGCTATGCAAATTATGAGAGCCTGACAGAGCAGTATAAAGAAGGAGATAGTAACTTTTTCTATTATTATTTAGATTTAAAGAGTGGAAAAGTTGTTACAAATCGGGAGGAGCTTGGGCAGAAAAATAATATTAATGATGTTGCTAAAAGTGTTCGTAAGATGGGAAAATATGTCATAATAAAATCAAAACTGTCAGAGTTTGAGACGAATATTCAGGAAGCAGATGCAGAACTATGGCAGTCACAGACCGTTTATCTGAGTAATGTAGATAAAGGAGAGTTTGTGTTTATGACAGGTGTGGATACGAAGTATCCTGTGAAAGATAGTTATTATAAAAATGCACATTTTTATGAAAAGTATAGTCCGTTTGTCCGAGGAGTCAGTGCAGGAATGATTTTGGCGTTTTTAATATTTTTTACCAGTGTAGTATGGCTTGTTGTAATCGCAGGTCGAACGGAAAGAGATGGAGAACTGCATCTATATAAATTTGACAGATGTAAGACAGAAATCGGAGCTGCAGCAGTTATATTTGCATGGTTCGTACCGTCACTATTGACTGTGCTTTTCATGGGAGCTGCAGGAATTATCTCCCAGAAAACATTTGCAGTAGGAAATGGTATTCTTTCTTACGAAACATTTTTTGGAATGATTGGATTCGGAGGACTTGCAGTCTATACATGTAATATGTTTCTCGTTGGTATTTTGAGTCTGGCCAGAAGAATAAAAGCAGGAATTGCATGGAAGAACAGTTTTCTGTACAGTGTCGTAGAGTTTGTGAAATTATTGATTCGAAATGCCAGACACATAGCAAAAATCATTGTTTTATATCTTGCGTATGCAGCAGTACATTGGGTGGCATATCTGGCATCAGGCTGGCCAAGTGCATTTTGGACATTCGTGATTTTCATTGTGCAGACAGCAGGATTTGTAATCCTTGTCAACTGGGCAGTCGGACGACAGAAAATTAAAGAAGGTATTGAGAAAATCAGTGAAGGTGAGCTGGATTACAAGATTGATCTCGAAGATATACATGGAGAACAACGCAAGATTGCAGAACAAGTCAATTCTATCGGAAGCGGACTTGATGCGACAGTCGAGAAGAATATGAAAAGTGAGCGGTTAAAGACAGATCTGATTACAAATGTATCTCATGATATCAAGACACCGCTGACCTCCATTATTAATTATGTAAATCTCTTGAAACAAGAAAAATTTGATGATCCGAAGATTCAAAGATATATTGAAGTTCTGGAAGAAAAATCTCAGAGATTGAAGACTTTGACAGAAGATGTTGTAGAAGCATCGAAAGTCAGCTCAGGTAATATTCCTCTCGAGTTTATGAATATTAATATGATAGAACTCATCCTGCAGACGAGCGGAGAATTTGAAGAAAAATTCCAGGCCAGAAATCTGACACAAATTATGAATCTCTCGGAAGAAGATGCGATTGTTCGGGTAGACGGAAGAAGAATGTGGCGCGTGCTTGCAAATATTTATAATAATGCTGCAAAATATGCTATGGAAGGAACACGCATCTATGCAGATCTGCAGACACTGGATGGAAAAGTAATCTTCAGTCTGAAAAACATATCTGAGCAGCCACTTAACATTTCCTCGGCAGAAGAACTGACTGAACGATTTATCCGCGGCGACCTGTCACGAAGTACCGAAGGAAGCGGACTTGGATTGTCTATTGCGAAGACATTGACCACAATGATGGGTGGAACATTTGATCTGTATCTGGACGGTGATCTATTCAAAGTCGTGATTATATTTGATAAAATAGATTGATAAATTTTTAGTTAGGGACGTAGCATTTCGCCAAAGTACTACGTCCCTAACTTTAATTTGCCTTGTCCCCAATCAACTTTTACCCTGTCCCAAATTGACTTTTTCCCGTACCGCTAGTACAATATTACTACTATGAATGAATTAAAAAATATATTAGAACAAAATTTAAATGACAATTTTATATCGGCGGTTTTGAGTAATCCGAGAGATGAGAAGCTCTCGGCAAAGGTTAAGGTGCGTCCGGTGCTCATGAAAGATACAAGGGTCTATCAGATGGAGACGTTTCGTGGGAATCAGGCATTTCATGAGAATTTAAGTGCGGATGAGGCGTGCGAAAAGATGCTGGAGGCTATGGAGAATATGAAGCAGATGCAGCTTGTGACGGCGGATGCGGAATTTTCTGTGCTTATCAGCAAGAAGGGGAAGGTTACAATTAAGAAGAAGCAGAAGAAAGCAAAGATGCGCCCGCTGGATCTGAATCATAACCGGAAGAAACAATATATCCTGCAAGAAGGTGTACCGGTTCCGTTTTTACAGGATCTTGGTGTTATGACGGAGGAAGGAAAGATTGTGCATGCAAGGTTCGACAAGTTTCGGCAGATCAACCGGTTCCTGGAATTTTATCGAGGATATTTTACCACAGCTTGATTCTGGAAGAGAGCTTACAATTCTGGATTTTGGCTGTGGAAAGTCTTATCTTACATTTGCTATGTATTATTATCTTCATGAGCTGAAATCTTATGACATCCGGATCATCGGTCTGGATCTGAAGACGGATGTAATCCGGAAATGTAACGAGCTGGCGAAGAAGTATCAGTATGATAAGCTGACGTTTCTGGAGGGAAATATTGCAGACTATACGGGCGCGGAGGAAGTAGATATGGTTGTGACACTTCATGCCTGTGATACAGCAACGGATTTTGCGCTGGCAAAAGCAATTGGCTGGAATGCGAAGGTTATTTTATCGGTGCCTTGCTGCCAACATGAACTGAACCGGCAGATGAAGAACGATGTGCTTTCGCCGATCATGAATTATGGACTTTTGAAAGAACGTATGGCGGCGCTTGTGACAGATGGATTACGTGCGGAGTATCTAAAGAGGGAGGGATACGACGTGCAGGTTCTGGAATTTATTGACATGGAACATACACCGAAAAATATTCTGCTTCGTGCGGTGAAAACAGGTCGTCGGGCAGACAATGAAGAGAGCATCCGCGCATGCGAGACATTTCTTCGCGTGACACCGACACTGGGGAGACTGCTAGACGAAAAAGGGGAGCTTTAAATGAAATGGAAAAATCGCGTGATCCACGCAGGGGTACTGGTTCTGGTATTTCTTGCTGCGGTGGTCATATTTGGCTATGTGACAAATAAAAAGAACAGTAACATGACGACAGATATGGGGGCAGCAACACGTCCCCAGATTGCGTTTTCTTATAACGGTTATTCGCTCAATGACCTGCCCGGATATAAGAATGAGATGGATTTGACAGGCGTACGTGATTCCATCACACCGGTCAGCAATGGCCAGCTTCAGGTCACCATTAAAGCTTATGAAAATGTGATCGACAGCCTGGACTATACGGTTTATTCGATCGATGGCAAAGAAAAGCTGTTGGAACAAAAGGTGAAGAAGCCAGGAGAGAATGCAACGCTGGAAGTAGGAAATGTCGATGGTGAAAATATTTTGTCTGAGGAGCGTATGCTTCAGATCACGCTGCATATGGACAATCACGACATGTATTATTATACGAGAATCGTGGACGGAGCCAAGTTAAATGCGGCGCCAAGCCTGGATTATGTACAAAGTTTCCATGAAAATGCACTGGCGAAAGCGGAAGGTGTTGGAATTGGAACGGCGATTGAGCCCAGTGATGAAGGAGACAACACGACATTACAGCATGTGACGATCCACTCAGATTACACGCATGTAACATGGGGAAATCTGGCCCCGAAGGTTGATGGAAGTGAGCGTTGGACGATGAAAGAGTTGAATAGCGCATATATGGCAGTGGAGCTGGAATATCGTGTGAACTGTACTGGTGAGGAAAATGAGCAAGACGAATACCAGGTACGGGAATATTTCCGTGTGCGTTACATTTCCGGAAGCCAGAAGACATATCTGTTAGATTATGACCGGACGATGGACCAGATACTTGATGCAACGAAGAAGGTGTTGAATGAAAAAGGTGTACTTCTTGGCATCACAGACAAGAATCCGGTCTACATGGTAAATAAAAACGGAACCGTTGTGTCATTTGTGCAGGCGGGAGAACTATGGAATTATAATCGTGACCGAGATGAAGTTTCTCTTGTGTTCAGCTTTGCAGATGCGGAGAATACGGATACCCGGAATATGCTGATGCAGCATGATATTAAGATTTTAAATGTAGACGAAAAGGGAAATACAACATTTGCCGTATGTGGATACATGAACCGGGGCAGCCATGAAGGTGAGACTGGATCAGCAGTCTACTATTATAATATTGAACAGAATTCTGTTGAGGAAAAATTATTCGTATCCAGTGACAAGGCTTATGACCGTGCCCAGGAAGAAGTGGGCGGACTGGTCTACTATAATGTAGGAAATGGCTGTCTGTATACGATTGCAGATGACGTACTCTACAAAATGGATATGAATAAAAGTACGAAAAAGGAGCTTGCGACAGGACTGAATGAAGATCAGTATGTTGCAAGCGAAGATGGACATCTGGTAGCTTATGAGAAAGAAGATCCTTCGAAGTCCAAGTCTGTGACAGTTATGAATCTGGAGACTGATCAAGAATATGAAGTGACTTGCAAAGATGGCGAGTGTATCAAACCACTTGGCTTCATGGATGGTGATTTTGTCTACGGTGTTGCAAAAACGGAAGAAGTCGGAACAACACTGTCAGGAGCCCAGGTCATTCCGATGTATAAAGTGGAGATTACAAGTAGTAAAGATAAGGTGATCAAAACTTATGAACAGTCAGGAATCTATGTGTTAAGTGCTGCATTTGAGGATAATATGATCACCCTTGACCGTGCGGTAAAAGACGGCGATACTTACACCGGAACAGCACAGGATTATATTACAAGCAGCGAAGAGGCGAAAGAAAGCAATATTTATGTGCAGACATATAAAACAGATCTGAAAGAGACACAGGTCCGCCTGACGTATGATGATGGCATTTCTGACAAGGAGCCGAAGCTATTAAAACCGAAACAGGTGGTACTTGAAAATATTCCACAGGTCAGTCTGGACCGCAAAAAAGAAACAGACGCATTTTATGTGTATGGTCATGGAAGACTTCAGGGAACTTATAATACTGCAGGAAAAGCGATTCAGAAAGCCAATGACTGTGGCGGAGTCGTGGTTGATGCTGATCAGAATTACATCTGGGAGCGTGGAAACCGCGATCTGAAATATTCGATTGACACGGAAGATGCAGATACAGAACAGCTCAGACAGGCACTCGCAGGTGGAAAATCTGCGGTCGATGCAATTACAGAAGTTTATGGAAGCGTGATGGATTTAAGTGGCTGTACGATAGACGAACTGCTTTACAATGTTAATCAGGGACGACCGTTAATTGCCGTCTTAGATGCGCAAACAACGCTGATGATTGTTGGTTATAGTGACGGAATAGTCAGCTGTGAAGATATCGGAAGCGGTGCACGCAGCAATCATGCACAAAGTGACTTTGCAAATGTCAGTGTATATCTGGCAGCAAAATAGAAGTGAAATATTTGCTTTGGCATTACGAAGAGCCAGAACCGGCAACTGTCGGTTCTGGCTCTTCTCGATTACAGATTCATATTGCTCTCGTGCAATAATCAGGATGACAGATAAAAAAGTTCAAATTAAGGAGAGCAATTATGAAGAAAAAAACGGTGAAAAAAGTAACTACAGTTATTGCAGCTTCTGCAGTCGCAGCATCAACAATGATTACTCCGGTTATAGCAGCCGGACAGTCAGCAGCAGATGATGAAGACGGGAAACAACAAAATCAGCAACAAAATAAAGGAAAAGCCGCAGCATCTAATATAAAGGAGGATAAAATTCAGTTAGAAGCCGCGAAAGAAGCAAATCAGAAGGCAGCAGAAAGAGGCCGCAGATAAGTACGATAACAGCAAAATCTCTCAGAAAGCTATGTCGGTTAAGACCGGAGACAAAGCAAATGCAGGAGGAATGCTGGCAGTTGCAGGTGTTGCCGGAATGATAGCGGCTCTGGCGCAGAAAATAAAAAGAAGAGAGCAGGATTAAACCGTTACGCTCTCTTCTTGGAGGAGTTCGGAACATTACTTTAGATAAGTTCCGGACTCTGATAAAAAATTGTCAGTGATTGATATTTTACTGTGCAAATAATGTCTTTGCGTATTTTTTAAGTGCAAAGTAAAGAACCATTCCGAGTACTGCACAGGAAATAATCTCTCCGATACCAACTGTGCACATCATAAATGGAATTGGAAGTGCAACTCCGTATCCGTAACGCAGAACGAACGGAACAATCAGGATATTTGCAATAATCGGTGGAACCGGGGCAAGGTAAGGACTCTTCTCGCGAAGCTTCCATGTAAAGAATGCTCCAATTAATGTTGCGATACTTCCAAAGATAATATCAGGGAGTATTGCGCCTCCAAGGATATTACCTATCAGGCAGCCGATAAATAATCCTGGAATTGCTGCTGGTGTGAATACCGGAAGAATGGTCAGGGCCTCTGAAATACGAACCTGTACCTCTCCGAATGAAAATGGTGCGAATACATAAGTGAGCACCACATAGATAGCTGCAATCATAGCAGCCTGTGTCATGAAACCGATGTTTTTGTTCTTCATTTTTAAATCTCCTTTAGTTTTGTTTTACGTGTGGAAGGTCACGAACACACGATTCATTTTGCGCCGGGAATCGGCGAAACCCTTGTAAGACCTTGGTTTTTCGGGTTTGGTAACGGGTGATAGTATAGCATGAAGAGGATGAAAAATCAAGGAAAGTACCAAAAAAGTACAAAATGGGAAAAGAGGGATTTTCAAGGATATAGGGGAAAAACCTTAGAAATAGAGAAAAAATTATTGATAATGCGAAATCTGGAAACATAAAAATATACTAATAGAATCAATCTGGTTGTCTGTTCGTTAATGCTATGTTATGATACAGATAGGGAAACCAAAGCCAGGCGGCTACCCTTCTTTTACGGAGGGATAAAACACCCTCCTAACGAAAGAAAGGAGGGCGATGCGATGGTCACATATTCTGATATGATTCAGTTTTGTATATTCATTGTTGCCCTTGTAGGTCTTTGCTATGAGATTTTCAAGGGCAAACGAAGATAGCCGCCACTACCGCAAATAGTGACGGCTATTGTACAATAGCTTAATATTATAACTAAGGTAGCCGCTTGCGGTTTCCCTCTTTGTATCTTAAATATAGCATATCAGGTAGTGGGACGCAAGAGCATCAAGAAAATTACTGATGTTCCAAATGAAAAATTTTCTAATGAAAAAATTTGTAAAAAAATGAAAAAGTCAATAGGAAATTAGAAAATTAATGCAAAAATGTATAAAATAGCAGAATGCACAAAAACTAAATCTTCAGAAGAATTAGAAATTGTGCATTTTGACCATGCTAGCGCATGGAAAGCAAGCACGAGGAAAGTTTTGGCTTTTCCCGTGCTTTTTCCGCGAACAAAGTTCACACGTATGAACTTTTATAACATTAATTCCGTCCGATATTGGTTACTTGATAACCCGTTAAATAACTTTCGGGGATAGTTGTTTATCCATTCTTGTACATGCTTAATATAATCATCTGTATAGATTGAAATATTTGCACCTTTTGGAATCCAACGCCTTATAAGCTTGTTGGCGTTTTCGTTACTACCTCTTTCACAACTTCTATAAGGGTGGCAATAATAGAGTTCTGTTCTTTTTGCATCTTCATGAACAGATGAAACAATACTATCTGCATCGAGGAACTCAACGCCATTGTCGCAAGTAATTGTTTTATATCGTTGTCTAAATTTTTCAAAACCAATAGTTTGTTCAATCTGATTGATGCAATTAGTTACATCTTGCATAGATTTAGAGTTAATCTTATAAATTTCTTCTTCACGTGTCATGCGTTCAGTAAATACTAATAACACTCCTTTGCCACCACGTCCCGATACAACCGTATCCATTTCCCAATGCCCGTAGTTATCACGGTCAAGAATAGCCTTATCTCTATCTTCAATTGACTGACAGATACTATTGTTTAATGATACTTTTCTACGCGCTATTTTTTCGCGCTTTTGCGTTTTCCGTGGACAAGGTAAAGACTGCATAGATACACCCTCAATTAATCCAAGACGAATATAATTATAAAGCGTATTTTTACAAACAGATGTCTTAAATTCTAAATGATATTCTTTAATATGTTCTAAAACAGCATAAGGACTATATTTTTCTTCTAACAACATTTTCTTAACAAAATCAATAAACTCATAGTCATTTCCAACTTTCAAATCGCGCCCCTTTGCAGTGGCATTGTATACAGCTTTTTCTTGAGCTACATCAGCGCAATAAGTAGTATAATCTTTCCAAGTACTACCATCACGTAGCGTTGTCATACCTCTCTTTAATTCGTTGTATATAGTTGCTTTGCATCTATCCAATGCCGAAGCTATTTCTTTCACGCTATGCCCTTGCCTATAAAGAGCTTCTATCTGATAGCGTTCACGCTCTGTTAAATATTTATTCTTCATTGACAGACTTCCCCCTTTTGTGCGAATTTTAGCACAGAAAAAAATCACGTCAATGACAGGCGTTGTTATTGCATAATCATTGACGTGATTATTTTTCTATGCGTTTAGCTAGTTAAGATATAATACAAAGGTACTAATTCATATATAATATATATTATCAATGCAAGAATAATACTACATAATACAACTTTCAAATAAGATTCGAATTTACTTTTTTTAATCTGCTTATCGCACTGTTCTTTCCTGTAAATTCTTCCATATTCGTCCATATATACAATATGACCTTTTACATTCTTTTTATAAAGCTGTTTCTTTCGTTCTTTTTCCTTTTTCTTTTCTTGACATAATTCATCAAGATATCCGTCAAAATCTTTTCCCATACATTTCCCCAAAATAATAATCTATAAGAAAAGTATAGCAGATTAAAAGAACAAGTCAAGAAAAGATATTTGATACCTCTCGATATTCTTCATCAGTAAGCTCTCTAAACGGTGAAGATTGAAAAGCTAGTTCTTGATTGATGCGCTGAATCATTCCGATAAAATTTACGTCACTGTAAACTTTTTTTATATCTTTGTTATGCGTTTTTAAATATTGCATAGCTTCAGCGCCAGTTCTCAATCTTAACAATTTTTCAATATTATCCATTGTTTACTCCTTTTTCATTTCAATGTATGTAACTGCTAATCCGCATGAATCTATTACAACCTCTTTCGTATATTGTAAAAGATGTATATTATCATCAAGAAATTTTCCAATTTCTTCATACGGTAAACAATAAGTACGGACTTTAGGACGGTCGCAATTACGACTAGCCCAATATCGTTTTTTAAATTTGGTAACAGAGCATAAATCTTTTGTGATGTATTTTGTTATATAGGAAGATGCCCGAGCGCTGTCAATGACTTTTGATGCTGTAGTAAAGCCAAACTTCCAATTACCGATATTATAAATAGTATTACCGTTATGTTTTACGCCACTGTCAATAAAATCAATATTTCCAGTATTAGCAATTAAAGCGTGAAAATGATAATGCACCCCATCTTTATGAAGTTCGGGAACTAATATATATTTAAGATTTGGGGCATATCGTTTTTTTAAATTAGACAACCAATTTCTAACTTTTTCCGTTAAAAAATCATAATTACTAGAATCAATTTTTTGACGGTTAAAAGTAAAAGTTACAAAATATTCCCATATATTTGCCCTTGCTATCTCATACAATGTAGAAATCGCGCGAGAAGCAGAAACTTGAAAACTACGTTCTTTACGTTCTTCTGAAAGTTCACACGTGTGAACTTTATCATCTGCTTCATAAATTTGGCTAATCAATGGAACAGATGGATTATTTTCTGAATATATCAAAGCTTGATTATACAAACGGAGCTGAATCCCCGTAGCATACTCATAAACCTTTAAATTATAACTGCCCATAAGCTTCCCCTGTAATTTAGTGACGTTTAAGTGTTGCTATTGTCAAGTAGCGCAAGCGCCCGTTCTAGTGTTTCTGAATCACTCAAATCACTTTCAACTGTCTCAGAAGTCGGGGGCGCCCCCTGTCCCCCCTCTTCTGAGACAGCCGAAAACGAGTTGAATGTATCATAAAGACTATAATAGCGTTTACGCGCCTTAAAAAATTCACTACCAACTTTCTCTTTCATTGGATACCATACTTTTACAGATACAAAAAGCTTACCACCTACAAATAAAGATAAAATCTTACCTTTTATACCAAAATTACTAACTTTCCTATGAATTTGCTCATACTCAATCAATGCACGAATCTGTCTATCAATCATACGGTCGAACTGTGCTACAAGAATAATATCATAACCATATTTTCTATGTTGGGTAAAAAAAGATAACCAATCGGCACGCCCTTTTATATTCCATTCACGTGCATTAAACATCAATTGACACTCATCAATCACAAGTAAAAGAGAACCCTCTTTTACAGGCTTGCCATGAAAAAAATCTCTTGCATATTCAATTAGAAAATCAGGCGTTAAACTAAAGTTGTCTTTCTCTATAAATTCTGTTCTTCTGCCTTTTATTTTATCAAGATTAATCGGAAAATTAGCAACAACTGGACACCCTCTTTTTAAACTATAATAAATAACCCTTGCAGTATGTAAAGATTTTCCCGAGCCAGGCGTGCCACTGTACAAGTAAATCATGATATTTTCCCCTTTCTTCTTTCTCCCAGTTGGTATATTGTTCACCCGTAAAGGAATAAGTTAAAAAACAATTATCACACTGTTTACAAGTAATATCGCGATTGCCATATTTACAATTGGAACAATTGTTTTTAGAATCATCATCAAACCACATAAAAAGACACCCCCTTACTCAATTGCTTTAATCCAACGTAGTACAATAGAGTACATGTAAAAAAGTCCAATAGAAACTAACCAAGCCTCACCGACTGCAATCATTTGACCAACAGGAACAAACCAGTTAAGCCAACCAAGATAAGGCATATCAGAACAAGCGTCAATAAATGATGTGAATGGACTTGTTGGCAAAAGCTTTAAAACCCAATCTAAAAAAGTTGATATAATTTCCTTTGCAAAACTCATATTCTACCCCCTTATTAAATTTCTTGTAATCAATACAAGACCAACGATAAAAAGAATTAAAAACATTGAACGGCAAACAGTAGCAACCCCGTTAAAATCTTTCAAATCAATTGTCCATGTATAATCAAAATCAACAAAAGCAAAATGCATAGGTATTTCTATCTTAGGTGTCACGGGTTCAGCATTAAATAAACGAATACAGTCCATTAAATCAAACGGAATACAAAAAGGGAAGAGAGTTCTCAAGTCACGAACGAAAGAGCCTTTATCAACATCTGATTCCCCACTATTATCACCGTTACCATTATCGGGATTACTAGGGTCGGGGTTCGGATTGGGTTCGGGACTAGGGTCGGGGTTCGGACTAGGTTCGGGCGTTTTCAAGCCTGTAATAAATTTGTTTACTAAATCAAGTTGTTGTGTAGGAGCTAAACTGCTACTTGCTAAATTAGAAAGCAATTCCTGTAAAGCTTGTTGACTTGCCATAGAATAGCTTGCTAATGGGTCAAAAGACGGTAAAAGCTCAAGATTGCCCTTGTTATCAAAACTATCTTGAAGTTCGGGCGTAACCCAATCAACACGATTATTTTTATAATCGTTTACACTCTCACAAGTAGGAAGATTATGGTACACATATTCATAATTACCGGAAAAAATATTCGATATAGAACTTGCCCCATTTTCCTTAAAAGTGCCTAATTTATGCCAATAATCAGAACTACCAGTATAATTAGCCACAGAAAAAGAATCGTTAATAGACATAATTCCACCACTATTCAGAATAAAAGCATCTTGAAAATAATAAGTTTTATATATATAACCATACTCACGGGAATTGCGCTCCCAGTAAAAGACACTAGAAAATCTATAAGGGTATGCAGATAAATCAATATTATTATCAGTTATAAAATCATTAATTGATGAACGCCCACTCTCTAATACATCTAGTAAAGAAGAATCGGACGGAACGCCACCGAACTTATTTGTAATAAATTTAGTAACAATAGGAGTCAATAAAAGTGACGCATTGGCAGAGAGAGTAACGGCATTTTTTGTCAGAAAGTTTGAAAATGGAGGAATATCTTTCTCTGTTATTTTTCCGTCCCCGTCCGTATCTTCAAACTTGTTTTTATCGTCATCATCATCACCGTTATCAGAATCCCCACCCCCATTTATTACAGTAAGTCGAGCTTGATTATATTCCTCTTCCCATTCATCAGCTAAGGCGTTAGCACCGTCTGTATTATTATAATATTGGGTAGTAGCATAGCCATAAACAAGTAAGAGTGTAGTGACAAGTCCCGCAACTGCTAAATCATCAACGCCAACAACTGCCTTTACTTCACGAGCTTTATTATAATTTGTCATAACGAACGAACTTACTAACACACCGACTAATATAAATGGAACAATTCTTTTTATTTTCTTTCTCATAGTTCACTTCCTTTCTGTAAACAAAAAAGAGGTCAGATTTTTCCGACCTCTTCCCCTGTTACACACTTTCAAGATTATTTAGAAACAACTTTCTTGAAAATCTTGATACCAATTGTAACGACAATCATTGCGCCCACTACTGGGAGAGCAATCGGCAATACATCACCGATAATTCCAGTAAGGGCAGTTGCTACAGATGTGAAGCTAGTTGTTAAAGCTGTTTTTACTCCTTCCATAATATACTCCTTTCCGGTGTTACACCTTTTTAAATATTCCTACAATCCCATGAATTGTTACACCTATCAACATAGGAAAACAACCAAGCACAAAGCCTACGGGAATGGTAGACACAAATAATTTTCCAAGCTCTTCCAATGGTAAATTTAATATATCCATCTTAAAACTCCCCTTAAGATTTGAAATATTTTGCAAAAATATTGCAAGATATCACACCAATAATCATTCCAATACCGACCATACAAACAATAGAAATGTTCGTGATATTGTCCATTTTTTGATTGATTTGTTGAACTTGTTCCGTCAACTCAGTATAATCTTGAGCTTGTACGGGTTCAGACGTGTGAACTTCTTGAGTATTGTCTACATCAGAAGTTTTAGAAGATGGTACACTTTCAACGATATCCGTTGAAACATCCACATTATTATCTTCATTCATTCGCTACCCCTTAAATACTTGCCCTATCCTATCACAAGGCAAGTCAACAGTTTCTATGAGAGAAATGCTTATATCACTAACCCGATAGGAGGTATAGTGCGAACGCTTAACGAGCCGACCCAACGCCCCATGGGTTCCCGTCGCTCTCGTTATGTGCTTATCGGATAATTAAAAAACAATTATCCGACAACCCCAACGCTGACCTTAAACAGAGTGAACAAGGAGAACGGGGAGTTGTGCGCTTAACATTCTCTCGCCCCTTAAATGCACCGACGGGGCGAGAGAATGTATTCAATTACAAATAGTTCACACGTGTGAACTATTTGGTAGTTTTATCCTCTACTGCTTCATCAACTTCAAAACGTCCGTTCTTAACGTCCAAGTCTCCGGAAAGAAAATAACGTGTCATAGGCTTCATAGTTCTATAAACTTCTTCTGTAATACGAACTTCGTCAACACTCACCTCATCACCTTTTTTCATGTGACAAATTGCCTTATAAGCCGTACCTTTGCGACCATTCATTTCCCAATCTTTTTTACTCTTATCAATAACGGTTACAGATTCTTCACTTCTTACATAAATTTTCATAGTTTTTTTTTCTTCCTTTCTCTTTAAGTCAACCCAGTATCTCGGGCGAGTTTACACGTGACTATATATAAATTTAATTGCCACCTTGGGGAAGCCCTAAACAGGGCTTAACATATTAAAAAATAATATCAACACTGATTTTTGCATGAGGATATTTTTTTAGCACGTCCTCAAAACTTTCTTTTATTACATCTTGCAATTTTGCAAATTCTTCAAACGTAGAAGCTTGACATACAAATGTTTTATTGTCTGTTACATCAACTACAGTCTCAATTGGCTCATTCATGCCAGTATTAATAACACTTTCTGAATCAACTACATCAGAATCAACGCCCTCTATTACTTCTTGATGCGCGTTTAAACTTTCTTTATAGTCCTCGCATAATTGTTTTAATGCGCGTACAGACATCTTACAGTCACACTGTTCAAGTAAAGAGTCGGGCATTGGGAGCATAGCGCCTAATTGAGATACACCAAAATTTTTAAAACGTTCCTGTAAACCAATAACATTTCCATTCTCATTAATTGCCCCGAAGCGCTCACAAATGTTTATGAACTTGCTACAAGTACCACGTGAAATATCATAATTTTCTTTAGCAAAATCGTAGATATTTTTATAGTTATCCAGCTTGTAAAGTTGCTGTTGATAAATGGAATGAATTGCGACAGCAGTATCTAAGTAACATGTCTCCATTTTCCCGTACGCTGTTTCAATCTGCTTCTTGTAGCGAGCATAAAGACGCTTATCATTCGCAACTTGAGCTTTTGCGTTTTTTTCTTGAACTTCTTTCAATTGTTTAGTAATGCTCTTAGCAGTTACTTCTTTTTTCTTCTCTGTTTCTTTCATTTCATTTCTCTCCTTTTGGATTCACACGTGTGAACTTTGTTGAACTGTTGTTTTACTTTCTAATTACATTTTAAACTTTACAAAATTTGTAAAAAAAGAAAAAAGTGCTTGCATTTTCAGAAAGGCTATTATATAATAACACTTGTCGTTAAGAGATGCGACAGAAAAATAAGAGATGCGCGATTAGCTCAGTTGGTAGAGCACCTGACTCTTAATCAGGGTGTCCAGGGTTCGAACCCCTGATCGCGCACTATTAAATCACTGTTTTTAGAGGCTTAGAGCTCTGGGGACGGTGATTTTTTTGTGCCTGAAAATAGAGGCTTTAGGGGAGATAAAACGGAAATCACCAGGGAAAGCAAGGGTGAAGTGTCTTTGTCGCAGATTCTTAATCCGTTAAGATTTGCCAGAATGCTGGATTCGATGATTTATCATTGATAATCGTTGCATTATTCGCTACAATTATTATATCAGCTGGGAGATGACTCCCACCTCGCAGCAAGAATGCTGAGGCATTCTTGAAATAAAATAATAGGATGATATTATCCGTGATGGTGCAAATGTTTTGCAGATTGGAGACCAGATATGAGTAGAAAAAAGAATAGAAAAAAGAATTTTGTTAAGCAAATAGCAGTTGTAAACAAAACCCCTGTGAAACAGGAGGAACAGATGGTGCAACTGGATTTAGGACCGCGAAGAAGTGTTGCATTCATCGGTTCGGAATGCTATCCATTTGTTAAGACGGGCGGACTGGGAGATGTTATGTCTGCGCTTCCAAAGACTCTGGCGAAGTTAAATCTGGATGTTAAGGTAATTCTTCCAAGATATAAATGTATTCCTCAGAAGTTTCAGGAAAAGATGGAGTACAGAGGTTCTTTTTATATGGATCTTTGTTCTGACGGGAAACAGTATTATGTAGGAATCATGGAATATCAGAAAGATGGAGTTGTCTATGATTTTATCGACAATGACGAGTTCTTTTCCTGGGGTAATCCGTATACGAACCTCATAGATGATATTCCGAAGTTCTGTTATTTTGCGAAGGCATCTCTTGCTGCACTCAATTATCTGGACTGGACACCTGACATCGTACATTGTCATGACTGGCAGGCCGCTTTAGTACCGCTTTATTTAAGAACCTGTTTTCAGAATACGAATGTTGGACGGGCAAGTGCAGTACTTACGATACATAATCTGAGATTCCAGGGAATATATGACAGAAAAATGATTCAATACTGGTCAGGTCTTCCGGATTATGTATTCAATAAAGACTGCATGATTCAGAACTGGCTGGATGCCAACATGTTAAAGGGCGGTATCGCTTACTGTAATAAAATTACGACAGTTAGCAATACTTATGCGGGCGAGATTCAGACGGAAGAGTACGGTGAAGGTCTTGCGGAACATTTGAGATATCATAATAATAAAATCAGAGGAATTGTGAATGGAATTGATACAGATAACTGGAATCCTGCAACAGATAAACTGTTAACAGCTAATTATGATGCCGAGTCAGCAGTAGAAAATAAAAAGATAAACAAGAAAGCACTCCAGGAATCTTTGGGATTAGAAGTGGATGACCATAAGATGGTGATCGGACTTATTTCACGTCTTACCAACCAAAAAGGCCTTGATCTTGTAAATGCTGTAATTCCGGGGATTATGGATGGGAATACACAGGTGGTGGTTCTTGGTACCGGTGATGCCTGGTATGAAAATACATTCCGTTATTATGAATATAAATATAAAGGCAGTTTCTGCGCATACATTGATTACAATGAAAATGTCGCCCACGGTATTTATTCGGGCTGTGATGCAATCCTGGTTCCGTCAAGATTTGAACCATGCGGGCTTACACAGCTGATAGCTATGAGATATGGTACGATTCCGATTGTCAGAGAAACAGGAGGACTTAAGGATACCGTTTCCCCTTATAATATGTACGACAATACAGGGAATGGTTTTACATTTGACCGATATGAAAGCGGACTTCTTTACGATGCCATTAACAGGGCAAAGACGCTCTATTTTGAGAGCAGAAAGTATTGGGATGATATGGTGATCCGGGATATGAACAAAGATGTTTCCTGGGAAAAGAGTGCAAAACAATACAAAGATTTGTATGTAGAGCTGACACCGAGAAACTAAAAAAATATATGTAATAAAAATTATAAGGGTGTGTTGTTCTTAAGTGGAACGCACACCCTTGTAAAAGGTGAGAAATAAAAGGACATTTGTCCTAAATAAAAAGAAATATTGGTGCTAGAATATAGAGGTAGATGAGCTTTGCCAGAAAGTAGGAATGGTGTTCCAGAATCCGAATGATCAGATTTTCAAAAATACAGTTTTGGATGAAGTGATGTTTGGTCCGCTTCGGATTGGAATGAGCAAAAAGCAGGCGAAAGAAGTTGCATTAAAAGCACTGGATATGGTAGGCTTGAAGGGAGCGGAGAAGATCAATCCTTATGAGCTTGGATATAGGGATGCATTATTGAGTCCCAAAGAGTTTGTTGCTTATAAGAAAGCGAACGCATAATACGAAAGGCAGGGGTTATTATGAGAGCATTTTGGATCGTACTGGACAGTGCAGGAATAGGAAATGCGCCGGATGCAGAAGCATTTGGTGATGAGGGAAGCAATACATGGAAGACTTGTTATGATTCCGGAAAACTGCATATTCCGAATATGGAAAAATTGGGGATTTATAACATCGACGAGATGAATTATGGGGATAAGGCTTTAAGTCCAATTGGATGTTACGGAAGACTTCATGAAAAATCTATGGGAAAAGATACGACCATCGGGCATTGGGAGATGGCAGGTATGATATCTCCGAAACCATTTCCGGTATATCCGGACGGATTCCCGAAGGATGTGCTGGATGAATTCCGAAAGCAGACAGGACGGGAAGTGCTGTGTAATAAACCATATTCCGGAACAGAAGTTATCAAGGATTATGGGCGTGAGCATATGGAAACAGGTGCGTTGATCGTATATACATCCGCTGACAGTGTGTTCCAGATTGCAGCTCATGAAGATGTTGTGCCGGTAGAAACCCTGTATGAATATTGCAAAATAGCAAGAAAAATTTTGATGGGCGCTCATGCAGTAGCAAGAGTCATTGCAAGACCATTTGTAGGACAATATCCGAACTTCGAAAGAACAGACCGTAGACATGACTTTTCGCTTGTGCCGCCCAAACAGACGGTGCTGGATGATTTGAAAGATGCCGGAAAAGATGTCATCGGTGTTGGCAAGATATATGATATATTTGCCGGAAAAGGAATTACAGAGACAACTGCGAACCATGGAAATAAAAAGAACATGGAGAAAGTATTTGAGTTGCAAAAGAAAGATTTTAATGGACTGTGCTACATTAATCTGGTTGATTTTGATATGATATATGGCCATCGAAGAGATATTTTAGGATATACAACTGCATTAAATGAATTTGACAAGGATCTTGAAATATTTCTTGCTAATATGCGCGGCGATGATGTGTTATTTATCACAGCTGATCATGGTTGTGATCCGGGATATAAAGGAACTGATCATACGCGTGAGTCTGTACCACTTCTTGGTTACAGTAAATGCTGGAAACAGGGCGTGAATATCGGAACAAGAGATACTTACGCTGATATAGCGGCCACCCTTGCACAGATATTTGAAATCGAGTATCATGGTGATGGTACGGGATTTCTTGAAATGCTAAAATAAAGACTGAAAATGAATAGTAATTAAAGTAATGAATGGAGCCGAAAGCGCTGATCGGGACGATCTGGAAAGGTGTAGAGGCAATGGTACTGAATGATGGAAGCACGACCAACGAGGATGCCTTCTGGAAATGTTTTGAGGAAATATCCGGGCTTTCCAGAGCAGAGGTAGAGCAGGAGACGTTGGATTTTTATGCAAATGAATTTAATGAGGCAATTGCATCTACAAAACCGAATCCGCGCGCAGACCAGGTGGTTAAACTGTTGAAAGAACATGGTGTGAAAGTGTACCTTGCGACCAATCCGATCTTCCCGCGTGTGGGAACTATGAACCGTATCCGCTGGGCAGGAATCGATGCAGAAGACTTTGAAGTTATTACGACCTATGAAACATATCATTACTGCAAGCCGAATCCGAAATATTTTCAGGAAGTTATGGAGGAGTTTGGACTTAATCCAAAAGAATGCCTCATGGTAGGAAATGATGTGCAGGAAGACCTGACGATCCGCTCCCTTGGCGTAAAGACATATTTATTAACAGATACACTGGAAAATAAAAAGAACATTCCATTGGAAGAAGCTGAGACAGAGTACAAAGGGACTATGGAAGAATTATATGAATGGTTTCAGTCATATTTTGTTCACAATTAGTTTTCATTTTAAACATAGTTTCATCACACTTTGTGTCTATACTATTAATTGTTCGAAAGAACAAAACAATTTTCTTTTTCATAACTTTTTCCTCAGGGCTGCAACCTCCCAAACATGCAGTCCTATTTTATTGTTTGAAATTAATTTCATGATATAAAAGCCCAACCGGGTAGACTTCAAGATGCCCGGTTGGGCTTTTATTTACATATTAAGAAATTTTACATATTACACCATTCTATTATGCTCTGTGAAAAATTCCGTTGTAGTCGGGTAGGTATAACTCTTACCAATTTCCTTGAGCAGCACGACATTTAATTTTCCACCCAGGTTTTTCTTGTCGAGGGCAATGGCTCCGATCAGGTCGTGGAGCATAAGGTCACACTTGTGTGGAAGTCCATAGATATCCAGGACTTTGCGTATATGTTCCGCTTCGCCGGGTTTCGTCAGTCCCATTTCCTCTGCAATCTTTGTAATCTGATACATTCCGATGGCAACTGCCTCACCGTGGCTTTCACGTGTGTAGTGGTAATGCTGTTCGATTGTGTGTGCCAGAGTGTGACCAAAGTTCAGGAGCATGCGCTCGCCGGTGTCGAACTGATCGTGCTCAACAACGATTCGCTTGATATCTACACAGCGATAGATAACTTCGGTCAGATCTTTCTTCAAATCTTCAAATGAGGTGTGTGCCTCCAGATTTTTGAATAAATCAGCATCCCAGATGCAACCGTATTTGATGACCTCGCCCATACCGTCGTTGATGTAACGCTCTGGCAGTGTATTTAACACAAGTGGGTCGATAAGCACAAGAGCCGGCTGATAAAAAGCACCGACCAGGTTCTTGCCTTCCGGCAGATCTACGGCGACTTTTCCACCGACGGAAGAATCGACTTGTGCCAGAAGTGAGGTCGGAATCTGGATAAACTTAATCCCGCGAAGGAAGCTTGCGGCTGCAAATCCTGCCAGATCTCCGATGACACCGCCTCCGAGGGCAATGATCAGATCACTTCGTGAAAAGCGGGCTTCCAAAAGTGCGGAATAGATTTTCGGAAGACTTTGAAAACTCTTGGTTGGCTCACCGTGTGGGAGAATAAGAGAATGAACCTCATATTTATCTTCCAGTGTTTTTACAATAGTATCTCCGTACAGAGGAAATACGTTGTCGTCTGAGATGATCATGATTTTTTTTCCGGAGTAAACTTTTTCGATATAGCTTCCGGTATCTTTCAAAATATTATTTTCAATATAAATGGAGTAGCTGTGTGCTCCGAGGTCTACATATAATTCCATGCTGATAATCCTCTTCTTTCTTTTACATCTGTGAAAACGTCAAGACCCGCGAACGGGTCTTGAATAGTTAAAATGTTTTTCCGACTACTTTTGCGATCTCAGCAACCTGTTTCAGCAGTGCATCATATTTCGCAGGTTTCAGAGACTGGGAACCGTCGCACAGTGCCATCTCAGGATTGTTATGAACCTCGATCATCAGACCGTTTGCTCCTGCAGCAACAGCAGCCTTAGCCATTGGTTCAACCAGCCACCATTTTCCGCCGGCATGGCTTGGATCAATGATGATCGGAAGATGTGAAAGCTTCTGGATAACCGGGATACTCTGGAGATCCAGTGTATTTCTTGTATAGGATTCAAATGTACGGACACCGCGCTCACATAAAATGACATTTTCATTACCGGATGCCATAATGTATTCTGCAGACATCAGCCACTCTTCGTAGGTGGCGTTCAGACCACGTTTCAGAAGAATCGGGCGGTCTACCTGTCCTAACTGTTTCAACAGATCGAAGTTCTGCATGTTTCTTGCACCAATCTGTATCAGGTCAACTTTTTCGTTGAATACATCCAAATATTCGGCGGACATCAATTCTGTAACGATTGGCAGTCCTGTTGCAGCTTTTGCTTCACAGAGGATATCCAGACCTTCAAGACCGAGTCCCTGGAATGAATATGGACTTGTACGAGGTTTGAAAGCACCACCGCGGAGCATGTTGGCTCCGGAAGCTTTCGCAGCTTTTGCAATCTCAAGAACCTGGTCTACAGACTCTACAGAACAAGGTCCGGCGATCAGCGCCAGATTATCTCCTCCAACCTTGACTCCGGACACATCGATGATGGAGTTGTCCGGGTGGAAAGCGCGGCTTGCTAATTTGTAAGGCTCCTGCACATGCATAACCTTTGTGACAGCAGGATCAACTTCGAAGAGTTTCGGGTCGATACGTGATGTGTCACCGATACAGCCGATGATTGTCATCTCTGCTCCTTCAATTACGTGAGTGTCCAGACCTCTTGCTTTGACCATATTTTCAACACGTTCAATATCTTCCTTTGGGGAAAGTGGTTTTAATACAATAATCATAATAGTAACTCCTTCTATACCTTTATATATGTAACTTCTATAATATTCGCACTGTAAAATTTTAGTTGTTTAAAGTGTGAAACTAATACATATAGTACCCCGTTAGAATAGCATTTGTCAATGGGTTTTATGAAAATATCTCTCATTATGTTCCAGTTTAATTAAGTTGACTTGATACAGGGCATTTGCTAAAATGAAAGAGGAAAAATAAGGGTTTATCTAGCAACAAAAAAGTTTACAAAGACAGAAAATTCTCAAGGGAGAGTAAGGGAAATTTAATAAGGAGGAAATGCGATGTTAGAGTTAACATTTGGGGAACAGGTCAAAATCGTTCTGAACCGTAAAGATATGACGATCAAGCAGCTAGCGGAGATGATTGAAGAACGAACAGGAAAGAAAATGTCCAGACAGAATCTGACGCAGAGACTGGCCAGAGATAATTTTCAGGAACAGGACATGCGTTTAATTGCATCTATATTAGAGTGCCCATTTCATCTGAGTATACTGGAAGAGAATGCGGATAGTGAATATACAACCCGTGAAAATATCAAAATCGATAAGCGAGCTGAAAATAATATTATTATAGATGAAGAACCACAACAGCTGACACTGAATCTGGAGTATGATGAACCAGAGCAGGTACAGGAAGAACAGCCGGTAAAAGCAAGGGAATTTGGCATATCTGGAGCAGAACGTGATATTACAATTGGAGAACTGGTAGATATCCATAAAGATTTAGATCAGATGGAAGAAACATCAGAATATGCAGACCAGACAGAATATGAAGAACCGGCAGAATATGAAGAACCGGCAGAATATGAAGAGCCGGCAGAATATGAAGAATCGGCAGAATATGAAGAAGAGCCGCAGTCTTCGAAAGTTCCTGAGTACAACAAGCAGGAGGATGTGAAGGATATTCTGGAAGAAATGGCTGCGATAGAGGCTGAAGAGAAGAAGGCAAGAGAAGACAGAGAAGAAAGAGAAAGAGAGCGAGAAAAGGAACAGGAAAAAGAGCAGGAGAAGCCACGTGGCTGGAGGGCTTATTTCCCGCGCCGTAAGAAAAAGCAAGCAGAGGCGGTTCATGAGGACAAGCAGGAAGCTGCCACAGAACAGTTGGAGGCAGAATCTGCGATGAATCAGGCGCAGCCGGAAGACAAGACAGAAGAGGCTGTATCAGAAGAACCGTATCAGGAGTCAGAAGAATATCAGGAGCCGAAAGAATATCAAGAAGCTGAAGAGCATCAGGAGCCGGAAGAATATCAGGAAGCTGAAGAGTATCAGGAGTCAGAACCGTATCAGGAAGAGGAGCAGGCATACGAAGAATATGTTGAGGAAAATCAACAGGATATGGAAGAAGAGTTTGCTGATACCGCACAGGATTGGGAAGCTCCGGAAGAAGAAAATGTGGGTGATATCAACCCATATACGGGCATGGAATATGAATCCAACAGTGTGAGAATGCATCCAAAGAGAATCGGTTATGTCCAGGTCTATGACAGAAGTGATCATCAGTGGACCGACATGACAGAGTGGGCATTCCTTGGATATCAGGAGCGCAAGAAAGCGCTTCTCGGCAAGGATTACGAGCCTCCGATTTATCTGGATTAAGTAATAGTAGATCATTTGTGAGGAGAAATAAGAAGATGAGATGGGAAGGACTTCTGTCGGCAAAGAGATGTCGTGGTGGACAGACGAGAGGGAGAAATGCTAAAAGTTCAGACTTGCGGAGTGAATTTGAAAAAGATTACCATCGAATTATTGGCAGTGCTTCATTTCGAAGACTTCAAGATAAGACACAGGTATTTCCACTGGATAAAAGTGATTTTATCCGGACAAGACTAACTCATTCTCTGGAGGTTTCTTCTTTTGCAAAATCTCTTGGACAGAACATCGGAGAAAATATTTTAGTTTACAAAAAAGATTCTGAGTTTACACCACAGATGAAAGAAGATATATGTAATATTTTGCAATGCGCAGGGCTGATTCACGATATCGGGAATCCGCCCTTTGGGCATTTTGGAGAAGATGTGATCCGGGAGTGGTTCGAACGGAAGCTGCCACTTATGACATATCATGGAAAGCCGATGGAACAAGTGATGAGCCGGCAGATGGTAGAGGATCTGTATCATTTTGAAGGAAATGCACAGGCGTTCCGACTTGTGACGAAACTGCATTTTCTGGTGGATGAGCGAGGTATGAACCTGACGTATGCGCTTCTGAGCACCATTGTAAAATATCCGGTGCCGTCCACAGGAATCGACTTGGATTCCGGGGATATTAAGACGCGCAAGATGGGATATTACCTGGCAGATGAGAAAATGTTCCGTGAGATCGAGAGGGAGACTGGAACGAATGGCTGTCGGCATCCGTTGACGTTTATATTAGAGGCGGCAGATGACATTGCATATAAGACTGCGGATATCGAGGATGCATTTGTAAAAGGGTACTTAAGTTATCATACATTGCTGGAGGAACTTAAGGAACTGCAAAGGATGTATCATCAGGAAACGAATATATTTCGCCCGGCGGATAAGCTGGAAGAGTTATATTTTCGGGGGAAAGAGATGCATGTGGCAAATCCAGAGGAGTATGCAGTAAAGAACTGGATCATCCGTGTGCAGGGATTTGTGATCAACTGCGCAACTTATGGGTTTACATCGAATTATGATGCAATTATGAAGGGTGAATATAAGTATGATCTGTTTTACGGTACTTACTGTGAGCGGCTGATGCAGCTTCTTGGTGACCTGGCATACAGAGAAGTCTTTACATCGGAACCTATTTATCGAATGGAAGTGACAGAATCTGTCATGCTGAGTGATCTTTTGGATAAGTTTATGACAGCAATCATCAAATATGATGACCCGTCGCAGAAATTAAATTCCATGGATCTTAGGATTGTGTCATTTATTTCTGATAACTATAAGCGGGCATATCATTGTCAGGCAGAGGGCAAGACGGAGGCGGAAAAACTGTATTTGAGGATTCTGCTTGTGACAGATTATATATGTGGAATGACGGACAGCTATGCAATGCGTCTTTATCAGGAAATGCGAGGAATGTTTTTGAGTGGAACAGAATAGACTGTGGTAAATGATACAAGTCAGGACGGATAGGATTGAAGAGGTTTATTCGATATCTGTATGAATATGAAGGGAATCAGAAAAAAAGAAATGTCGGGTTTGTAAAAGTCGAACAAGATGGGAAAGAAACAATGATTTCTGTACATGGGAAAGGGCTGTGTGGAAAAAGCAATGAAAACATTTCCTGTTATCTTATAAAATTGGATTCTGAGATGGGAAATATACTTTTCGTTCCGGCAGGAGAGATACAGATTGGAATGATTTCCTGCGGGGGATGTTTTTGCTATACAGAAGAACTGATAAGAGCTGGCTATGGAAAGACAGAGCAGAGTGTCGGTCAGACGTGTGAGAAAAAAGACGACATTTGTGGGCTTGGTCTTGGTGATCCCAAGGAAGCATTTTATGTAGCGCTTTGGAATGAGGAAATGTATGGAGACCTTGATATTGCGAGGGCGAAGGTCTTTCAAGAATTCGATAGTGATAAAACCGTCGGGGAATCTAAGAGTATTAAGAGTATAGACGAAAAAGAGGCAGAGGTAGAAACGCAGTTCGGGGACGATGAAGAGACAGAAAATCTGGAAGAAGAACAGCCAGAGAAAAAAGATCAGGAAACAGTAGAAGAATCCTCGGAGAAAAAGGAACAGGAAACAGTAGAAGAGTTCCCGGAGAAAAAAGATCAGGAAACAGTAGAAGAATCCTCGGAGAAAAAAGATCTGAAAAAAACCGATAGAGATATAGATTTGCAAAATTTCCGGCGGCAGATCATGAAAATCCAGCGTGGAGAAATCAGTATCCTGCCACGATGCGAGTGGAAACTTGCCAATAATAATTTTCTGCTTCATGGATATTATAATTACCGGCATCTTGTTCTGATCGACGAAGGTAATCAATTAAAGCTGGGAGTTCCTGGCATTTATCATGAACGGGAAGCAAGAGCGGCGGCAACATTTGGATTTCCGGAATTTATTGCAGAAGCAGATGTGAATGTGACGCTTGAACCACAGGAAAGAAATGAAAATCAGCAATTCGGCTACTGGTGCCGGCAGGTGCGAAGACCGCCGAGATAGTAAGGAGTAAAAATGACTGCAGATGAAAAATATATGCGGGAGGCAATCAAACAGGCGAAAAAGGCATATGCTATCGGAGAAGTTCCGATTGGTTGTGTAATCGTGTATCAGGACAAAATTATTGCTCGCGGATATAATCGAAGAACAATCGATAAAAATACACTGGCTCATGCGGAGCTTCAGGCAATTCGTAAAGCAAGTAAGAAAATGGAAGACTGGCGGCTGGAAGAATGTACGATGTATGTGACTCTGGAGCCGTGCCAGATGTGCTCCGGCGCAATCGTTCAATCTCGAATGACAAGAGTTGTAGTTGGCTGCATGAACCCAAAGGCAGGATGCGCAGGATCTATATTAAATCTGTTGCAGATGCCGCAGTTCAATCATCAGGTAGAGCTTACAACAGGGGTTCTGGAAGAAGAATGCAGTCAGATGATGAAAACATTTTTTAAAGAACTGAGGGAAAAATGTAAAAAAAATAAGCAATAATCCAAAGTTACGGATTATTGCTTTTATTTGTGCACGAATAATATTTTTTTCGTGCGTTGTGCGTCGAACATGATCCAACGAACGTTACCCTGGCAGTAAACTCAACCCAGGCACCCTTACGGCACCCGAAAGATTCCACTTAGTGCTGCTTCGTTCCCGACCTGACACGGTTCATGGATTTTCGTCGCGTAAGACCCAGATATCAACGCCACATACCAGGGGCGGCTTCACCAGACCAATGCCCTCGGCACAACATCACCCCTGCTATAGCGGATTGCAGGTTCAAGGTACCGCTACCACCCCGGCTGCAC